>ENA-UEQX01000295-UEQX01000295.1-human-gut-metagenome-genome-assembly--contig:-NODE-295-length-33551-cov-6.646113_pt1 | contig 33551 bp, 29 predicted proteins | sample MGYA00242952_ERZ507952 | MGnify/ENA primary metagenome ERZ507952 (study PRJEB26167, sample SAMN06115425) | human gut metagenome | host: Homo sapiens | place: China:Sichuan | collected 2015-04-07... | reverse complement strand
GAAGCATCCATGATGTAAATATAATTATTCAAATTTTTAGCGGTGTCCAGAAAACTGGGTACATATCAAATATACCTGCCGTGGCAACATGGTTGCTATTATTACCGACGGTACCCGTGTACTCGGTCTGGGCGACATCGGCCCCGAGGCTGCTATGCCGGTAATGGAAGGCAAGGCTGCACTGTTCAAAACCTTCGGTGATGTTGACGCTGTGCCTGTTTGCCTCGATACCAAGGATCCGGACGAATTCATCCGCACCGTTAAGCTGCTGCAGCCTAACTATGCAGGCGTTAACCTGGAGGATATTTCCTCTCCCAAATGCTATGAAATCGAAGATAAGCTGAAGGAAATCTGCGACATTCCTGTATTCCATGATGACCAGCATGGTACCGCTATTGCCTGCCTGTCTGCTGTACTGGGCGCACTGCGCTTTGTTAAAAAAGACATTGCTACCGCTAAATTCGTTGTCAACGGCTGCGGTGCTGCCGGCAGTGCTATCGGCCGTCTGCTGGTAAACATGGGCGCACAAAACGTAATCATGGTTGACCGCTTCGGCGCTCTCTATGAAGGCATTGACGCTAAGCTGGACCGCATCCAGAGCTATCTGGCTACCGTAACCAATAAAGAACATAAGCAGGGTACTCTTGCTGATGTTGCCAAGGGCGCGGACGTTATGATCGGTGCTTCCGCTCCGAACGTATTTACTAAAGAAATTATGCAGAGCATGGCTGATAAGGCTATTGTTTTTGCTCTGGCTAACCCTGTTCCGGAAACCAGCTATGATGCTGCTAAGGAAGCAGGCGTTGCAGTTGTCGGCACCGGCCGCAGCGACAGACCGAACCAGGTTAACAACGTAACCGTATTCCCGGGCGTATTCCGCGGTGCGATTGATGTACGCGCACGCGCTATTACCGAGGACATGAAGGTTGCCGCTGTTTATGCTATTGCCGACCTGATTGACGAAAAAGACCTGCGTGAGGACTATGTAGTACCGGACGCTTTTGACCCGCGTGTTGCTCCTGCGGTTGCTGCCGCTGTAGCTAAGGTTGCTATTGAAAAGGGTCTTGCACGCAAAATTGTAGATCCTGAGGTTGTAAGAGCCAATACTGCTAAACGCATCGGCCGTTAAGCCGCAGTATACAAATATTATTCTCACAATGACAATGTGAGCTTAGGAGGATGAAAACATGAGAGAAATAAAGGTTAGTGAAGTCACTGATGTTATTGCCAAGCTGTGCATGGATTCCTGCTACTATCTCCCGCAGGAGATGATGGACAAAATCAGAAATGCCGCTGTTGAAGAAGAATCTCCTTTGGGCAGGGAAATCCTTGCTACCTTGATTGAGAACTTTGAGCTGGCTAAGAAAAAAGCAGTTCCTCTGTGTCAGGATACCGGTCTGACCGTAGTATTCCTGGAAATCGGCCAAGAAGTGCATTTCGTTGACGGCGATTTGTATACTGCCATTCATGCAGGCGTAGCAAAGGGCTACACTGAAGGCTATCTGCGTAAATCCTCTGTAGGCGACCCGGTATTTGATCGTAAAAATTCCGGTGATAATACTCCGGCAATCATCCACACCAAGATTGTTCCCGGTGAAAAGGTTAAAATTATCGTTTGCCCCAAAGGCTGCGGCAGCGAAAACATGGGCGCTTTGAAGATGCTGAAGCCGGCAGACGGTGTTGAAGGCATCAAAAAATTTGTTGTTGATACCGTGCGTGCTGCAGGCCCGAACCCCTGCCCGCCGATTACCGTCGGCGTAGGCATTGGCGGCAACATGGAGCGTGCCGCTATTCTGGCTAAATACGCGCTGACCCGTACCGTAGGCGAACACAATAAGGATGAGCGCTATGCGGCACTGGAGGACGAGCTGCTGGAGCTGGTAAACAAAACCGGCGTCGGTCCTTCCGGCTTAGGCGGCAGCACTACCGCTCTGGCTGTAAATGTTGAATTTACCCATACCCATATCGGTGGTATGCCCTGCGCTGTAAACCTGAACTGCCATCAGGCACGCAAGGCTGAAGCAGAAATTTAAAGGAGGCGCCTGAAGATGAGTGAAGAAGCTGTAATCAAATATATCAATGCTCCGCTGACCGAAGAAACTGTCAAAGACCTGCATGCAGGCGACGTTGTACGCATCAGCGGTTATATCTACACTGCACGCGACGCTGCTCACAAGCGTTTGTATGAAGCGCTGGAGCGCGGCGAAAAGCTGCCTTTGGACCTGACCAATAATGTTATTTATTACGTTGGTCCTACTCCTGCCAAACCGGGCGAGGTTGTCGGCAGTGCCGGCCCCACCACCAGCGGCCGTATGGACAAATACACCCCGACCATGATCGAGCAGGGCATGCGCGGCATGATCGGCAAAGGTCTGCGCAGCCAGGAGGTTATTGATGCCTGCGCGAAGCATGGCGCTGTTTATTTCGTTGCTGTAGGCGGTGCTGCTGCGGTAATCGCCCAATCCATCAAGAGCGAAACCATGATTGCTTACGAGGACCTGGGACCGGAAGCTATCCGCAGATACGAGGTTAAGGATTTCCCGGCTATCGTCTGCATCGACAGCGAGGGTAATGACTTCTATAAAGTTGGTATTGCCAAGTATAAAAAAGAGTAACATTGTTAACAGATTAAGGGCAGGATTTTCTGCCCTTAAATTTTTTTGCGATTAATGTTGACAAAGACACTAGGATAATATATTATTACTCACATCTTAATAACACGCTCTTATCAAGAGTGGCGGAGGGAACAGGCCCGATGATGCCCGGCAACCAGACAAATGTTATGGTGCTACATCCTGCAAGTGTAATCTTGAAAGATGAGAGGAAGACCGGCTCCTTCCTCAGAAGGAGTTTTTTTCTTAGGCGGATGTTTTGCAAGACGTGTTGGATAAAGAAAGGATGTAAAAAAAGATGAAAAAATTATTAGTTGCATTATTGGCATTAGTGAGCCTGGCAGTTGTTGCTGCAGGCTGCGGCGGCGGAGACAAAAAGGCAGATAACGGTGCCAACAAAAAGGTAACCTTGAAGGTTGGCGCTACCGCTGTACCGCACGCTGAAATCCTGAACCAAATCAAAGGCACCTTGGCTAAAGAGGGCGTAGAACTGCAGATTATCGAATTCAGCGATTATGTTAAACCGAACCTGGCTTTGAACGATAAGGAGCTGGATGCCAACTTCTTCCAGCATGAGCCTTATCTGGATACCTTCGTTTCCGAGCGCAAGATGAATCTTGTATCCGCAGGCAAGGTACATATCGAGCCGATGGGCATTTATTCCAAGAAAATCAAATCTCTGAATGATATCCCCGAAGGCGCTAAAATCGCTATTCCGAACGACCCGTCCAACGGCGGCCGTGCGCTGGCTCTGCTGCAAAGCGCTAAGCTGCTGAAGCTGAAGGATGGCGTTGGCGTTAAGGCTACCGTAGGCGATATCGTTGGCAACGACAAGAAGCTGAAGATTGTGGAAATCGAAGCTGCTCTGCTGCCGCGTTCTATGGATGATACCGATTTGTCTGTTATCAACTCCAACTTCGCTATGGAAGCTAAGCTGAACCCGGTTAAGGATTCCCTGTTCACCGAGCCTAAGGAATCTCCGTATGCTAACATCGTAGCTGTTCGCAAGGGTGACGAAAACCGTCCGGAAATCCAGAAGCTGATGAATGCTCTGCGTTCTCCCGAGGTTAAGAAGTTCATCGAGGATAAATACAAAGGCGCTGTTGTAGCAGCGTTCTAAGCAAAGCAAAACTGCTGTCGCATGTCAAAGTGCGACAGCTTTTTTATATAGCAAAATTTTGTTGCCGATGCAGGTGTAATAATGATACAATTATAAAAAAAGACGGGATGCGTGTAGAACGGTTTACTGCTGCGGAAAGGGGGAGCTTAGCATATGACGGAAGCTTTAAAACTGCCTGTGGGAATAGAAGATTTTGCGGAAATTCGTCAGGCGGGCTTTTATTATGTTGATAAAACAAAATTCATTGAACAGCTGCTGGACGGCTGGGGCAAGGTTAATTTGTTTACAAGACCGCGGCGCTTCGGCAAGACGCTGAATATGAGTATGCTGCGTTATTTCTTTGAGATAGGAGCAGATGCTTCGTTGTTTGACGGCCTGCAGATTGCAAAAAACAAGAAGCTGTGCGAGGAGTATCAGGGAAAATATCCGGTAATTTTTCTTTCCTTTAAGAATGTAGAAGGACTTAACTTTGCCGATGCGCAGTATCGTTTGGCAGAGCTGATTGCCGGAGAAGCGGAGCGCTTTGCTTTTTTGGCGCAGAGCGATAAGCTGACGGAAAATGAGCAAAGCTTATATTGCGGACTGACGGCGGTGCGCGAGGGACGTTATGCGCTGGCAGATGAAGTCCTTGTTTCTGCTTTGCAGCTTTTATCGAAGCTTTTATCTAAGCATTACGGACAAAAAACGATTATTCTGCTTGATGAGTACGATGTGCCTTTGGATAAGGCCTTTCAGAACGGCTATTATAAGGAAATGGTGTCACTTATCCGCGGTATGCTCGGCCAGGCCTTAAAGACTAACGAGTTTCTGCAGTTTGCTGTGCTGACAGGCTGCCTGCGTGTTTCTAAAGAAAGCATTTTTACCGGCCTGAATAATTTTAAGGTGCTTTCGATTACCGATAACCGCTTTGATGAGCAGTTTGGCTTTACGGATGCTGAGGTGGAGCAGCTTTTGGCGGCTTATAATCTGACAGACCATCTTGAGGAAACCAAGGCGTGGTATGACGGCTACCGCTTTGGTGATGCTGATGTTTATTGTCCGTGGGATGTTATCAACCATGTTGATGTGCTCCGCAGCAATCCGTCGGCAAAACCGCAGGCTTATTGGATAAATACCAGTGGCAATGCTTTGGTGAAGCTCTTCATAGAGATGGCCGATAAATCGACGCGTGATGAGCTGGAGCGTCTGGTTGCAGGCGAGGCTATAGAAAAGCATATCCGCTTGGAACTGACCTATGATGAAATAGACAGCAGCATAGATAATCTTTGGAGCGTGCTTTTTACCACCGGTTATCTTACGCAGAAGGGCGTGACAGAGGATGGCGCGTATAAGCTGGTGATTCCTAATCAGGAGATTCGCGAGGTGTATAAGCTGCAGATTCAGGAATGGTTTAAAAAGAAGGTTTTTGCCGACACTGAGCAGCTGCAGAGCTTTTGGCAGGCTTTTGCCATGGGTGACAGCGAGGCGGTAGAGCTGTTTTTGAACAGGACTCTCAGCAATTCCATCAGCGTTTTTGATGCTAAGGGCAGAGATGAGGAAAGAGAAAATTCCTATCACATGCTTTTGGTAGGGCTGTTGGCAGGAAAGGCAGACTGGCTGGTGCGCTCTAATGTGGAAGCGGGCGAGGGCTTTGCGGATATTATTGTTGAAACAGATGATTTGGATGATGGCGTAATCGTAGAGCTGAAGTATGCGCAGACGATGACGGCTATGGAGAAGAGCTGTGCGAAGGCGTTGGCGCAGATTCGCGCAAAACGCTACGCAGAGTATCTGCATAATAATGGCAGAGAAAAAGTTTTGCTTTATGGTATAGCCTTCTGCAAGAAAAGATGCAGGGTTGTGGCAGAAAAGCTTTAGACGGCTTGCAGGCTTGTGGCTTTACCTGATGGTAAGGCTATGGGTCTGCTTTTTATTTTTTTGACGCAGCCACCTGCAAAATATGCTATACTTAAAGAAAAACTAATCTTAAAATCGTGAGGTAGAATATGCGTAAATATGCAAAATTTTTCGTAACCCCGAAGGGAGAGCGTGCTGCACGCGGCGGTCATCCCTGGGTGTTCGGTGAAGAGGTAACTAAAATCGAAGGCGAGTATGCCAACGGCGATCTGGTGGATGTAGTAACGTCCAAGGGCAAGTATTTGGGCACCGGTTTTGTGAACGACCATTCCAAAATCCGTGTGCGCATTATTTCCACCAATACCAATGATAAGTTTGACGAAGCCTTTTGGGAGCGCCGTCTGCGCTATGCGCTGGATTACCGCCTGACGGTTATGGGCGAGCGTGATTTTAACTGCTGCCGCCTGATTTTCGGCGAAGCGGATATGTTCCCGGGTCTGACCGTAGATCGCTACAATGATCTGCTGGTAACGCAAACCCTGTCCTTGGGCATTGAAATGCGCAAGCAGATGCTGTTTGAGCTGCTGATTAAAATTCTGCGCGAGATGGGACAGGAAATCCGTGGTCTTTATGAGCGTAACGACGTAAGAATCCGCCTGCTGGAGGGCATGGAGGAGGGCAAGCACTGGTTTGCTACCGATTTGTGCCCCGAACCCGGCGCTGTGACTACCGAGATTGTCGAAAACGGCATCGAATATACGGTTGATGTAGAAAACGGCCAAAAGACAGGCTTTTTCCTCGACCAGAAGTATAACCGTCAGGCGATTGCCAAGATTGCCAAGGGCAAGCATGTGCTGGACTGCTTTACCCACACCGGTTCCTTTGCGCTGAATGCTGCCAAGGGCGGCGCTGCGAGCGTTACCGCGGTTGATATCAGTGCGGAAGCAGTGCAGATGGCAGAGCATAATGCAGCGATTAACGATTGCTCCGATGTTATGCACGGATTGCAGGCCAATGTTTTTGATTTGCTGAGCGATTTGTTCAACAAGCATTCGCGTGAATATGACTTTATTATTCTGGATCCGCCGGCGTTCACTAAATCCGGCAGCACGGTGAAGAATGCGATTCGCGGCTATAAGGAAATTAACCTGAAGGCGATGAAGCTGCTGCCGCGCGGCGGTTATCTGGCAACCTGCTCCTGCTCGCACTTTATGAAGGAGGAGCTGTTCGTGAAGATGCTGCAGGACGCTGCGCATGACGCCAATGTTTCTCTGCGTCAGATTGAAGCGCGCCAGCAATCTCCGGACCATCCGATTCTGTGGCAGGTGCCGGAAACAAATTACCTCAAATTCTATATCTTCCAGGTAGTATAAAAACTCAGTCTTAAAATATGCTGCTGTTAAGGGGGCGTTATTGTGCAGGCTTTAGAGGGTATTCGTGTGCTTGATTTGTCACGGCTGCTGCCGGGACCGTATTGTACAATGCTGCTGGCCGATTTCGGCGCGGAGGTTATCAAAATCGAAGAGCCGGAACGGGGCGATTATGCCCGCAGCTTTCCGCCGTTTTTAAAGGATTTCGGTTACTGGCATCTGCAGCTGAACCGCAATAAAAAGAGCGTAGTGCTCAACCTGAAGTCGGAGGCGGGACGCCGAGCGTTTTTGGAGCTGGTGAAAACTGCTGACGTGGTGGTGGAAAGCTATCGTCCGGGCGTACTGGAAAAGCTGGGCATTGACTATGCGGCGGCGAAGGCGGTGAATCCGCGTATTATCTACTGCTCGTTGACAGGCTACGGCAAAAAAGGACCGCTGGCCAAGCAGGCCGACCATGATATCGGTTACGTGAGCCTGGCAGGCATTACCGCTATGAGTGGTGAGGCGCAGGGCAAGCCGGCGATTCCGGGCGTGCTGATGGCGGATATGAATGCGTCGATGGCGGCGGGTATGAGCATTATGATTGCACTGCGCCATGCACAGATGACGGGCGAGGGACAGGAGATAGATATTTCCCTGTACAACGTGGCAATGACGCTGATGCCCGGTGCTGCGAGCCTGTACTTTGGCAGCGGCTTTGTGGCGGAGCGCGGCAACAACTGGCTGACCGGTGCCAACGCCAACTATAATATTTATGCGACGAAGGAAGGACGCTACCTTGCTGTAGGGTGCTTGGAAAAGAAGTTCTGGAGCAACCTGTGCGCTGTACTGCAGCGCCCTGATATGACGGATCTGATAGATGATGATGCTAACCACGATTACTTAAAGCAGCAGCTGACGCTGGAATTTGCCAAATACACGCTGCCTGAATGGGAGCAGCTGCTGGCGGGCAAGGACACCTGCGTAACGCCAGTGCTGGATTTTGCCGAGGCGGTGGCTGCGGAGCAGACCAAGGCCAACGAGATGGTGCTGAACGTAGAGGACGCAGAGCTTGGCAGCTACAGGCAGCTTGGCTTCGCTATGAAGCTGAGCAAAACGCCAGCGACGCTGAAAAAGCGTGCGCCACGCCTGGGAGAGGATACGCAGCAGGTGCTGTCGCAGGCGATTGATGATGAAAAACTGCTGGCGGAAGCATTGCAGAGCAAATAAAAAATGACCTCCTGAATTTTCAGGAGGTCTGATTTTTTGTAAGCTTTAAAGTTTTTAAGGCTTATTTTTCTACACGGCCGGGATATGCTTTGAGTGCTTCGCCCAGAATGTAGATAGCGCGCTCCAAATCCTCGCTCTTTAATACATAAGCCAGACGTGCTTCGTTGATGCCGCTGCCGGGAGTGTTGTAGAAGCCGTTGCCGGGAGCAAACATAACGGTTTCGCCGTCGATAGCGAAGTTTTCCAAAGTCCAGATAGCAAATTTTTCTGCATCGTCAACAGGCATGTTAACCATGATGTAGAAAGCGCCCTTCGGGTCGGATGCCTTCACGCCGGGGAGCTTCTTCAAAGCTGCAACGATGGTGTCGCGGCGTTTTTTGTACTCTTTGTTAACTTCTTCCAAATAGCTTGCCGGAGTGGTGTACAAAGCTGCTGCGCCGACCTGCTCCAGAATCGGGCTGCACAGACGAGCCTGACAGCATTTGATAACCTGCTTGCTGAGCTCCTTGTTTTTGCTGATGATGCAGCCGATGCGCGCACCGCAGGCGCTGTAGCGCTTGGAAACGGAATCGATGATGATCAGGTTGTCGTCTAATTCTGGCATGGTGCCGAAGCTGCGATATGCACCGTCATAAACGAATTCACGGTATACTTCGTCAGCGATTAAAGCCAGGTTATGCTTGCGCACGATGCGGGAAATCATGTCCTGCTCTGCTTCGGTATAAACTACGCCGGTAGGATTGCCGGGGTTGGTGAGCAGAATCGCTTTGGTTTTCGGAGTGATGTGTTTTTCGATTTCTTCTTCGCTGGGCAGGTGGTAACCGTTTTCTACGCTGGTAGGAACAGCGTTGATTTTAGCGCCGAACTCCTTGCAGAAGGTGGTGTAGTTAGCGTAGAAGGGTTCGAAAACCATGATTTCGTCGCCGGGGTCGCACAGAGCCATAACTGCGAAAATCAGGGCCTCGCTGCCGCCGTTGGTAACGAAAATATCTTCAATTGCATAATCCATGCCTTTTTCTGCATAATATTTCTGTACAGCCTTTAAGAGGAACATTTCGCCCTTGGAATTGCTGTAGGCGATTACCGGTGCCTGGAATTCACGCACGCTGTCCATGAATTGTGCCGGAGTGGCAATGTCAGGCTGGCCGATGTTCAGATGATAAACCTTTTTGCCTGCAGCCTTGGCTGCGTCAGCATACGGGGACAGCTTTCTGATAGGAGATGCTGTCAGGCTTTGAATACGTTGAGAAAGTATCATGAAAAAAACTCCTTGCTGTTATATTTTTGTTTGGGGCAGATGTAACTGCTTTGTCTATTATAGCACAGATTTTGCTGAGATTGTATATAGTAAAATATTAATACTGTATACATTTGACTTTTTGACGCAAGCACTTTTTGAAGAAACAGTTTGGCAAATGGTTGTCGTTCGCAGAATGCTTTTGCATAAATATTAAAAAAATGCTATAATAAGGACGTTATTTTTAATTTTTTGAAGGAGTGATTGTCCCCTATGCAAACAACGCAAGCAAAAAATCAGACCGGCGGCATTCTCGGTTTGATTGAACGCGTCGGCAACAAAATCCCCGATATCACGATTTTGTTCATCGGTGCGTTTATTATCTGCTGCATTATGTCAGCAATTCTTTCGACCATGCACTTTGGTTATGTGCATCCCACTACCGGTAAGGAAATTGTGGTCAACAATATGTTGAGCGGCAAAAATCTTGTCGACCTGTTAAGCAAGATGGTTACCAACTATTCCGGCTTCCCTCCGCTGGGTATGGTAATCGTTGCTACCCTGGGTATCGGTATTGCTGACGGCTCCGGCTACATCAATACTGCGCTGAAAAAAATTCTGGCTGTTACGCCTAAGTTTTTGATTACCCCGATTATTATTCTTGTTGGTATGCTGAGCCATCTCGGCCCCGATACCGGCTATGTAATCATCATCCCGGTTGCGGCCTACATGTATTATGCGAGCGGCAAGCATCCGCTGGCAGGTATCGGTGCATCCTTCGCAGGTATTGCGGGTGCCTTCGCTGCCAACTATACTCCGTCCGCAATTGACCCGGTTATTCAGGGCTTCACCCAGAGCGCTGCGCAGATTATCGACCCGTCTTATCAGGTTAACGTACTGTGCAACTATTTCTACGCCTTCGGTGCGACCTTCCTCGTAATCCCCAGCTGCTGGTGGGTAACGGAAAAGATTGTAGAGCCGTGGCTGTGGAAAAACTGCCCGCTCGATGATGATATCGAAGTAGGCGAGGACGGCAACACCGCCGTAACTCCCAAAGAAAACCGTGCCTTCTACGCTGCTACCGGCCTTTTGATTGTGATGATTGCGCTGCTCGTTTACCTGCTGCTGCCTGCCGATTCCATCTTCCGCGATGACAAGGGTATGCTGGCAAGCTTCAAGGCGCCGATTATGCAGTCCATCGTTTCCCTGCTGTTTGTGTTCACCGGCGCTGTTGGCCTGACCTACGGTGTAATGGTTGGAAAATTCAAATCCCCGAAGGATGTTACCACTGCGATGGAGGATATCACCAAAACTCTGGTGCAGCTGATTGTATTCTACTTCTTCGCTGCGCAGTTCCTCTATGCTTTCGGTGCTTCCAACATGGGTGCGCTGATTGCAATTGCGGGCGCCGAGTTCCTGAAGTCCCTGGCACTGCCGCCGCAGGTAACTATTTTCGGTATCATCATCTTCGTTGCGATGCTGAACCTTATTATCACCTCTGCTTCCGCCAAGTGGGCGATTCTGGCACCTATCTTCGTACCGATGCTTATGGCTGTAGGTATTGCTCCGGAGCTGACTCAGGTTGCCTTCCGCGTGAGTGACTCCGCGGTTAACGTTGTAACTCCGATGTTCGCGTTCTACCCGCTGATTATCCTCTACTGCCAGAAGTACGTGAAGAGCGCCGGTATCGGTACGCTGAGCTCCCTGATGCTGCCGTACACTATTACGCTGCTGGTTACTTTGACTATTATGCTGTATGCTTTCTGGTTTATGGATATACCTCTGGGATTACAAGCTGACTACGTATACCCGCGTAGAATGTAGTGTTTAAAGACGAGTGATAAGGGCGCATCTGCTGTGGAAAATTTCCTCGACGTACTAGAAGTACGCCGTCGTCAACTTCCCTTCGCATCTGCAACCCTTCTCGCTCGTCTTGGTGATGAGAGGTGATGGGGTAGATTTGCAACCCTTTATCGCTTGTCTTATCTTGTGTTATAATGTAATAAGTAGTTTTATGAAAGAAGGTCTTTGAAAATGTCTTTGCAAGAACGTTTGACTGAACGCTTTTTACGTTACGCTGCCGTACCATCCCAAAGTAAGGAGGGCTGTGCTGTTGTTCCCAGTACTCCTGGCCAATGGGATATGGCAAAGCTGCTGAAGGAGGATTTGGCTGAGCTTGGTCTGGTGGACCTGGAAATCAGCGAATTCTGCGTGCTGACAGGCCGTCTGCCGGCTAACCTGCCTGCAGGCCACGCTCCCGTGCCGAATGTAGGCTGGGTTGCGCATATGGATACTGTTGACGTAAACCTTTCTCCCGAGGTACATCCGCAGATTGTGAAAAACTATCAGGGCGGCGATGTACTGCTGAACGCTGAAAAGCAAATCTACATTAAGGTAAGCGAGCATCCCGAGCTGAACAAATATATCGGCAGCGACCTTATCACCACCGACGGTGCCTCCGTACTGGGCGCAGATAATAAGGCTGCTGTTGCCAACCTGATGGTAGCACTGGAAACCATCATTAAGGAAAACCGTCCGCACGGCGAAATTTATGTAGCCTTTGTTCCGGATGAAGAGGTTGGCCTTTGCGGTGCCAAGAAGATGGATTTCAGCAAGTTCCCGGTTGAATTTGCATATACCATTGACTGCTGCGAGTTGGGCGAGGTTGTATACCAGACCTTTAACGCAGGCAGCGCACACATCAAAATCAAGGGCGTAACCGCACATCCGATGTCCGCCAAGAATACTCTGGTTAACCCGGCGCTGGTTGCCGTAGATATCATCAACTGCTTCGACAGAATGCAGACTCCGGAGCACACCGAGGGCACTGAGGGCTTTATCTGGGTACAGGCAATTAAATCCAACGCTGCGGAAGCAACTCTGGATATCAAAATCCGCGATCATAACAAAAAAATGTATGAAGCACGCAAGGAGTTCATCCGTCATGCTGTGGAATATGTACAGGCTAAAAATCCGAAGGCAGGCATTGAGCTGAACATCACCGACGTATACGGCAATATTGCCGATGCGCTGAACGATGACAACAGAAAATGCGTTGAGTACATTTTCGAGGCTATGAAGGAGCTGGATATCGAGCCGAAGGACATCGCTATGCGCGGCGGCACCGATGGTTCCTTTATTTCCACCAAGGGCATCCCGACGCCGAACTATTTCACCGGTGCGCTCAACTTCCACTCCAACTGCGAATTTATGCCGATGGATGCAGTGGAAAAATCCTGCCTGATGACTTTGAAGCTGGTTGAGCTGATTACCAAATAAAAAATGCTTGACAAATGCGTCGCTTTCCTGTAAAATCTTACTTGTTTCCGACGCAAATGCGTGAGAAGCCTATTGGGGGCGTAGCTCAGCTGGGAGAGCACCTGCCTTGCAAGCAGGGGGTCAGGAGTTCGATTCTCCTCGTCTCCACCAATCGTTAATTAGCGGTCTTACTTCGGTAGGACCGCTTTTTTGTGCGCAAAAAAAGACGCTCATGCATATGAGCGTCTGCATAAATTATTTAATGGCTCAGCAGCCTTCGTTTTCTTCCCATTCCTCGCTGTTTTCGTTGATGTACCATTTGCCGTTGATACAGATATTTTCTTCGATAGTACGCGGTCCCCAGATAACGCTGCCTTCAGGCCCGTAGTCCTCGCCGTCGTCGGGGCAGATGTCGGCGTAGGTGATAAAAGAGCCGGTGACGTTGATAGTGTCTGATTCTATATCATTTTTTTCCTGCTGCTGCGTTATGGCAGGCGGCTTCAGGATCAGATGGTATGCCATCAATAGATGGATAATATAAGCGAAGCAACCAAGCAGTACTATATCCTTTCGCAAATCAAAGAGGATAAAAATGAAAAGCAGAATTACTAAAACGGAGTTATAGATGAAAGCGTTCTCCGGATCAAGTTTTTTTATCTTATGTAAAAGGTAAATAATCAGCAGTGTTATGGGCAGCAGCACAAGAAAATAGCCTAATGATGTATGCGTAAAAATTAAAATAACGAGCGTTAAAAGGAGCATTAAAGCTATAAGGGCAAGTACCTTTTTTATGTTACTGCAAAAGCTGTCGATAAAATTCATGGCACGCACCTCACTTTTATCTGTATTATAGCATGCCGGTGAATTTTCCACAAAAAATCTAAAAAAAACTGCAGAAATCGCTTGAATATGCCCTTTAAATGTGATATAGTATACACTATATTAAGGATTTCCCCAGAAAAAAGTATAGTATTTTAAAAGGAGCAAATTATTATGGAGAAAGAAAAAGCATTCCTGCTGTGGTTTGACCAGCTGGAGAGAAAAGACGTAGCAATCGCCGGTGGTAAGTCTTCTTCCTTGGGCGAGCTGACTTCTCATGTTGACGTACCTGTACCGTATGGCTTCGCGACTACTGCCTGCGCTTACAGATACTTCTTTGAAAAGACCGGTCTGTACGAGAAAATCAAAACTTTAATTGCCGGTCTGGACGTAGACAACAGCGCTCAGCTGCGCGAGGTTTGCGCTAAGGTCCGCCAGGCAATTATGGACGAAGAAATGCCTCAGGATCTGCAGGATCTGATTGCCCAAGCTTACAAAGAGCTGGGTGAAAAGGTTGGCCAGGCTGATCCGTTCGTTGCTGTTCGCAGCAGCGCTACCGCAGAGGATCTGCCGGATGCAAGCTTTGCAGGCCAGCAGGACACCTACCTGAACGTAAAGGGTGCAGAAACCATCGTTGCTAAGGTTAAGGAATGCTATGCTTCCTGCTTTACCGACCGTGCGGTTTACTACCGTGAAAAACAAGGCTTTGATCATCTGGATGTAGCACTGAGCGCTGCAGTACAGATGATGGTATTCTCCAAGGCTGCAGGCGTTATGTTCACTGTTAACGTTGCTACCGGCGACGACAAGAACATCCTCATCGAAGGCGCATGGGGCTTGGGCGAATATGTTGTTCAAGGCACCGTAACTCCGGATAACTATACTGTAAATAAAGCTACCTGCGAGATTGTTGAAAAGAACGTTAACGCGCAGGACATTAAGCTGATCCGTAAAGCTGACGGCGACTGCGAAGAGGTTGTTGTGCCGCTGGATGAGCAAAACGAGCAGAAGCTGACTGATGAGCAAATCAAACAATTGGCTGAATGCGCTAAGAAAATTGAAGCACACTATGGCTGCTACATGGACATGGAATGGGGCGTTGACGAGCGCGATAACAAGGTTTACATCCTGCAAGCCCGTCCTGAAACCGTATGGAGCCGTCGTAACAAAGAAAATGGTGCACCGAAAGAGGAGAAGAAAGTGACTACTGATCGCAAAGTTATCGTTAAAGGCTTGCCTGCCAGCCCTGGTAATGTAGCAGGCCGCGTACATGTAATTTTGGATCCGTCCCATATCGACGAATTCAAGGAAGGCGAAATCCTCGTAACCGAAATGACCGCTCCTGACTGGGTACCGGCTATGAAGAAAGCGAAAGCAATCGTAACCGATAGCGGCGGAATGACCTGCCATGCTTCTATCGTATCCCGCGAGCTGGGCATTCCTTGTATCGTAGGTACCAAGAGCCGTGGCGAAGCTGCTACCACCACCATTTCCGATGGCATTGACGTAACCATTGATGCTACTCATGGTGTTGTATACGAAGGCATCATCGAAGAGCCGAAGGCTGAACAACCGGCACAACAAGTAGTTGCTGCTGCTGAATACTTCCCGCCGACCGGCACCAAGATTTATATGAACCTGGGCGATCCTGAGCTGGCTGAAAAATATGCTACTCTGCCTTGCGACGGCATCGGCCTGATGCGCGAAGAGTTCATCTGGACTACCTATATCCATGAACATCCGCTGTATCTGATCAAAATCGGTCAACCGGAAAAGGTTGTAGACCAACTGGCTGAAGGCATCCGCCAAGTTTGCCAGGCTATGGCTCCGAGACCGGTAACCATGCGCTTCTCCGACTTCAAGTCCAGCGAATACCGCGACCTGAAGGGCGGCGACGAATTCGAGCCGAACGAGCCTTCTGCTCTGCTGGGCTGGCGCGGTGCTTCCCGTTACTATGATCCTAAATATATCGAAGCATTCAAGCTCGAATGCATGGCTGTTCGCAAAGTTCGCGAAGAGTTCGGCCTGAAGAACCTGAACGTTATGATTCCGTTCTGCCGTAACGTAGAGGAATGCGAAAAGGTTACCAAAATCATGGCTGACTGCGGTTTGTCCCGTGGTAAGGACTTCAAGGTTTGGCTGATGGCTGAGATTCCGTCCAACATCATCCTGGCTGACCAGTTCAACAAGTTTGTTGACGGCTATTCCATCGGTTCCAACGACCTGACCATGCTGGTTCTGGGCTGCGACCGTGATAACGATACTGTTTCCCATATCTATGACGAACGTAATCTGGCTGTACGCCGCGCAATCCGTCACCTGATTGAGGTTGCTCATAAGGATGGCAAGACCGTTTCTATCTGCGGTCAGGCTCCGAGCGTATATCCTGAGTTCTGCGAGTTCCTCATTAAGAGCGGTATCGACAGTATGTCCGTTAACCCGGATACTGTTAAGTTCACCAAGAAGCTGGCTGCTCAAATCGAGCAACGCATCATGATGGATGCTTTGACCGGCAAAGGCCGTCAAGAGGTTGAGGACCTGAACTGGTAAGAGGCAATTAAAGACTTTCAGCTCTGTTGTCAAGTGCATTGGCTTTATCTGGAAGCAGAAAAAGTAAATATGCAGTAAAGAGTTTTAGGACTCCTGTGTTGTAGTAATGCAATGCAGGGGTCCTATTTGCTTTTTTTCTTAAAATTTTTAAGGAGGTAATTATGTTTGCTGTTATTTTTGTTCTCGGTTTGCTTTATCACACTTATACTGATATGAAATCTATGCTGCTTTATGACAAGGTAACGTTATTTTTAGCGGCAGTTGGCTTAGTACGCGCGTGGTATGAGAGGCAGCTTTTTGATGCTGCTTACGGTGTTGGAATTATGTTGGCAATAATGTTGGTGCTGTATTTTGCCAGTCGCGGAGGTATGGGCGAGGGTGATGTCAAGTTAGCGCCGGCGTTGGGTATCTGGCTTGGCTTAGAGCAGGGACTATTGTGTTTGCTGCTCGCCTTTGTTAGCGGTGGTGTTGTAGGGGCATTATTGTTGCTGTGCAGGCGTGGTAAGCTGAAACAGGCGATTCCCTTCGGACCGTTTTTGTGCGCAGGAGCGGTTGCTGCGTATTTTTGTGGTAAAGAAATCATTACATGGTATTGGAGGATGTTCTTATGATGAAGTGTGGTAAAAGTATTAGTGTTGAAGAACTATTTGAGCCTGTACTGTGCGCTTTGCGCTGCCGTTGGCGCCGTAAGCAGGCGCTTTTGCTGTTGTCAATGCAAACGGGGGAGGTGGCATATTGGCAGAATGGTGAGCATAGCTGGCAGGAGCAGCTGGATGAAGAGTGCCTGACAAATAAGCAAAGACTTACCGATGCTTTACGCGAAATTCTTTTGGCACGTGATGTAGAAGAGAGGGTAGCGGTTTTGTTGCTGCCTGCCACAGCGACGATGTACTCTGAACAGCTGCTTTTGCCTTTAATGCGGCGGCGTGAACTGCAGGCTGCACTGCAATGGGAGGTACAGCAGAGCGTTCCTTGGATGCATGAAGACTATACTTACAGCTTTGAAGCACATGTTATCGGTGAAGCAGATGAACAGCAATATCAGGTGATGTTTGCAGCCTTACAGAATGCGTCGCGTGCTGAACTGGAGCAGCTGTGCAGAAGTTTAATGCTGAAGCTGCAGGGGATTTTGTTAGGCAGTAAAACGATTGATGAAGTAGCAGATAAATGGTTTGCCGGGAAGTCTCTTCCATCAATATACAGGCAGAAGCAGAGGCGCTTACAGGGGATAGCGGCCACTTTTGGCCGTTATCTGACAAAAGCAGGCTGTGCAGCTTTAGGGTTAGCGATTTTGGCTTATGCCAGTACCTGGGGAGGCTGTTATCTGGCGCAACGCGATTTGCAGGAGGTAGAGCAGCAATTAGTGCAGAATACGGTGTGGAGGCAGCGTATGCAGGAAAGCGAGGCTGTTGAGCGTAACTGTCAGCGTTTGGAAAAGCTGTTGGCTGCAGTGGCTAAACCATCGAAAGAGGCCGTTGGTGAGTTGGAACGCATCTGCCGCCAGATGATGCCCGGCTGTTGGCTGACACTGCTGGAATACAACGGCAGTAAAAAACCTTTAGTGCTGCAAGGACAGGCGGTGGATAATTTGGCCTTGGAAAGTTTTGTGGAGCAACTGCAAAAATGTGGAAATTACAGCAGAGTAGAGCTTCTGCAATCGCAGCAGCAGGGTAACGTTCTTGTTTATAAACTGCAGCTGCAGATGAAGGAGGGCAAGCAATGAAGCATAGGGAAGCGACAATTAATATACTTGCCGGTGCAGCAATTTTAATTGCCATTGCTTTGTCAGTTAATGCTTGGACGCTGTGGAATGAACGTAAACTGGTACTGGAAGAGACGAACAAGCTGCAAACAGAGCTGACGCGGCAGATTCGTTTTGCTAATGAACACAGTGATTATAAGACATATCAGATTACATTGTTGGAGAAGCAAAAGAAATTAGAGCAGCAGGTAGAGCATAATCTGAACTTAAACAACATCCTGCAGCGCCTGCAAAAGCAGGCACGAGCTCAAAGCATTCATCTAAACAGCATGCAGATGGAGGGCAAGCCTGTGGCTTTGCAGAATGGCTTGCAGATGCAGAAATTACAAATAAGTGCTGTCGGTGATTTTTATTCCCTGCTTCGCTGGCTGCGGCAGGCAGAACGCGATGGCTGTAAGGTTAAGGAGCTGCGCTTGCAAAGCGACATGCAGGCAAAAGAAGTGCTGAAAATGGACATCTTACTGAAATTTCATACTGGAAACTGATTCACCCAATTAGCCTACGCTAATTTTAACTTGACAAAACCCACATCTTATAAGATAATGTCATAGTAAAGTTAGACTAGGCTAATTTAATTTCAAAGATAGCGCTAGCTAATATTGTAAAGGGAGTTGCGTATGAAAAAATATATCTTACTCGTATTTGTCGTAATCATAGCCCTGGCAGGCTACTTCCTGCTGGCAAGAGGCCAGCACAAGCTCGCAGCCAACGCCGCCGTCAGCGTAACCGACAGCACCGGCGCCAAGGTTCACATCCCCGCGGAGCCCAAAAGAATCGTCTTTCTCAATGCCTCCAATCTGGAAATCTTCACCTCCATCGGCGGCAAGGCCGTCGGCAGACCTACCAGCACTTCATATCCCGACGACATCAAGGAAAGCATTAAGGACATCCCCGAAGTAGGCATGATTCACGCGCCGAATCTGGAAAAAATCATGAGCCTGAAGCCTGATATGGTTGTAGGCACGAACGTACCCTTCCACGTAATGCTGCGCAAGCCTCTGGAAATGGCTGGCGTGCCGCTTTACCTGAACATGATAAACTCCTATGAGGACGTGCTGAAAAGCATAGACGACTTCGGCCGATTTGCCGGCAGAGAAAAGGAAGCTGCCGCCAAGCGTGCGCAGATAGAAAAGGAATATGCCGCGCTGACGCAGGACGTACAGAAGGGCAGGGGACCGAAGGTGCTGATTATCTTCGGCTCGCCGGACAGCTTCAACATGTCCACCAAAAAGAGCTTTGGCGGTGACCTGGCAGAGCGTTTGGGTGCCGTAAACATTGCGGACAAGGCCGAAAACGTGAAGGACAGCAGCTATATTCCGCTTAGCATGGAATTCGTAGCCAAGGAAAACCCCGACGTCGTGATGCTGATTACCATGGGCGGCAGCAAGGAAATTCTGGAAAAGCTGCGCGCCAATATGCGTGACAACGCCATCTGGCATGACGTGAACGCCGTGAAGAATAACCGTGTGTACCAGCTGCCGCCGAGCCTGTTTACCGTTAACCCCGGCACGCACACCATCGACGCAATGAAGATTATGAAAGAATATATGTATGGAGAGGCCAAGTAATGAGTAATGATGCCAAAACAAAAGAAAAAGTGCGCATAGCAGTGTTCTTCGGCCTGTGCATCCTGCTCGTCGTAGGCATTTTCGTGAGCATTGGCAGCGGTACAGTGAGCCTTTCCGTGAGCGAAACATGGGCGGCGCTGCTGGGTGAGGCGGATGCTGACACCGACCGCATTGTGAACCTCATCCGCCTGCCCCGCACGATTGTTACAGTGCTTGTAGGAGCTAACCTGGCTTTGGCAGGCTGCAACCTGCAGGGTGTGCTGCACAACCCGCTGGCAGACCCCGGTATCATCGGCGTGAGTGCCGGTGCGGGCCTTTTTGCGATGGTGATAATGCTGCTCTTTCCCGAGCAGTCCGCCATGGTGCCGCTGGCAGCCTTCGTCGGCGCCGTGCTTTCCACAGGCATCGTCTTCTTCCTGGCGTGGGAAAAGGGCATCAACCCGCTGCGCATGATTCTGGCGGGCGTGGCGGTTGCCACCTTCTTCGGCGGCGGTATGGCGGCGCTGAACGTATTTTACAGCGACAGAATCCAGGGAACCGTGATGTGGATGGCCGGCGGCTTTCAGGGACGCAGCTGGGGGCATGTGGAGATGCTTTTGCCTTATAGCGCCATTGGCATTATCGGTACGATTTTGTGTGCGCGTTCCCTAAATGCGTTGCAGTTGGGTGATGAGCTGGCCAAAAGTCTGGGCGTACGCGTGATGCGTATGCGTACAATTTTAATTTTTCTTTCCGCGCTGCTGGCGGCAGTTTCCGTAAGCGTAGCAGGCATGCTGGGCTTTGTGGGCCTCATCGTGCCGCACATCATGCGCCTGTTAATCGGCAGCGACCACGAATACCTGCTGCCATGTGCGGCGATTGCCGGCGGTGCGGTGGTAACACTAGCCGATACGGCGGCAAGAACGCTTTTCAGTCCGCTGGAAATCCCCGTGGGCATCTTCATGTCCTTCATCGGCGGTCCGTTCTTCTTGTATCTGCTGAAACGGAGGATGCGTTAAGCTATGAATATCCCGACATTACATACACAAAAAATTACCCTGCGCTATGGCGAGCACACGATAATCAGGGACCTGACGCTGGATATTTCCCAGCCGGAGATTGTGACGATTATCGGGCCGAACGGCAGCGGCAAATCAACGCTGCTGAAGGCGTTATGTCGTTTATTGGAGCCTGCGAGCGGTGCGGTTTATCTCGACAGCAAGGATATCAACAAAATGTCTACGGAAGAGGTGGCGCGCACGCTGGCAGTGATGGCGCAAAGCGCGAACGCTCCTGGCGGCACGACGGTGGAGGAGCTGGTGTGCTACGGACGAATGCCGTACCGCAAGTTCTTCGACGGCCTCAATCAGGAGGACCGTCTGGCGATTGAAGAAGCACTGGAGTTTACTGAGCTGGGAGCGCTGCGTACGCGTCTTGTGCATACACTGAGCGGGGGCGAACGCCAACGCGCGTGGCTGGCTATGGCGCTGGCGCAGAAGCCTAAGATTCTGCTGCTCGATGAGCCTACGACCTATCTTGATGTGCATCATCAGCTGGAGCTGATGGAGCTTGTGGTGCGCCTGCACAAGGAAATGGGCCTGACGGTTATCATGGTGCTGCACGACTTGAACCATGCGGCGCGCTACAGTGAGCGATTGATTGCGCTGAAAAAGGGCACAATCATGGCAGACGGACCTACGGACGAGGTGTTCACGCAGTCTGTGATTGAAGAGCTTTACGATGTAAAGGCCGTGATTATGCGTGTCGAGGCCAACGGGACGCAGTACCCCGTGTGCTTTCCGTATAGTGTAGAGGAGCATGATTAAGATGAATAAATATATCAAAACAATCGCTCTCAGCATGGCAATGCTGTGCCTGGGCGCAGGTGCCGCAGGTGCGGCGCAGTTCAGCGATGCGCAGAGCGGTAAAAATTTAACAGCAGCGCAGCTGGCAAGCAAGCTGCAAAAGTATGATGTAGTCTTCTTTGGTGAATATCATGACCAAAGTGAAATACACCAATATGAATTAGAGCTTTTGGAGGCAATGTATAAAGCAAAAGGCGCGAAACTGGCCTTATCCATGGAAATGTTTGAGGTAGATAACCAAAGTAAGTTAAATAACTTTTTGGCAGATACTCTGAGCGAAGAAGATTTACTGGCTACCGCTCGCCCCTGGCCTAATTACCGTACGGATTATGCTCCGCTGGTAAATTTTGCCAAAGAAAAGAAAATGCCCGTTATTGCCGCTAACGTACCGCGCTTTTTGGCAGCGCACGTAGCGAAAAACAACGCTTCGACGGAGGGCGTGGAGGCGCAGTATCAGCAATGGCTGCCCAAGCATACCTATGCTCCCGAGGGCGCGTATAAGGATAAATTCTATGCGCAGATGAGCTCCCCGGCAGCTCCGATGAAAATGCCGCTGCAGCGCCTGGCTGCCGTGTATGCGGCGCAATGCCTGAAGGATGACAAGATGGCCGAGAGTATTGCTGCGTTTGCCGACGCACATCAGAATATGCAGATTTTGCATATCAATGGCTGCTTCCATTCCGACGCTCATCTGGGTACAGCGCAAAAGCTGGAAGCTTTGCGTCCTGAGCTCAAGGTTGCCGTAATCACACCGCTGGAGCGCAAACAGAAGGGCGAAAAGCCTGCGGGTGATTTTGTCGTATGGTTCGACAGAAAATAAATTCTTCCGATATTTTTTTATCCGTGGGTTAGCGGTCGCTGACCTTGCGGGTGTGAAATATACCATAAAAAAACAAGTAGAAAAAAGAGGTGCATTATGAGAAATTTAAACAAAAAGAAAATAGCCTTACTCACTGCCTGCGTTGTCAGTGCAGTCGGCCATATGGCATTTGCTGCTGAGGCAGATAATTACGATGAATACAGCGGTGCGGATTACGTTGTGACTGCTACCAAGACACAGCTGGAGAAAAAAGAGGTGCCGCAAAGCGTTGAGGTTATTACCCAAGAGGATATCAAAAATACTGCTGCTTATAACGTGCGCGATGCCTTGCGTTTTGCAACTAACATTGATGTGCAAGAGGTTGGCATGACCGGCAATGTGGTTATGGTTCGCGGTATGGAAAGCAAGCATACGTTGATTTTGGTTGACGGTCGTCGTATGGCTGCTGAAAACACCGGTTCTACAATGAATGCCTATGAGCTGAGCCGTATCAATCTTGCAGATGTAGAACGCATTGAAGTTATTCGTGGCAATGGTTCTGCTTTGTATGGTAGCGATGCTATGGGTGGTGTTATTAACATCATTACAAAGAAAGCCAACCAAGAGCATGCAAGTATCGGTGCTCATACCGGCACTAAAGAAATGGGTACAAACTTCTATTATTCTTCCGGACGTCAAGGCAAAGTAAGTGTAAAAGCCAGCGGCGGTATTGAAGATGTCCGTAAAGAGGTTAGCGGCTATTACAATAAAACCAAAGGTTATGATACCAGCAGCTCCAATATGTATGGACCTCGCCGTTTCTTAAATTTTGGTTTTGATTATGCCTTTGATGCTAACCGTGGTCTTGCTTTAGATTTGAATTTTATGCGTGAACAGTTCACCAGTAATAGCAGTGAAGGCACTGACAAAGGTGTTTATAATTATGATAACAACCGTTCCGATTATGCTTTGACCTATTATGGCAAGGATAATAAAAACGATTATAATCTGCGTATGTATTACAATACATTAAAGAAAAGCAACGTAACAAACGAAAATAATGCTATTACCGATTTTGACCGTACCTCGTATGATACTTTGGTGTTTGAAGGCAAAAACAGCATGAAGCTGAATGATAAAAACACTATGACTTATGGCGCTGAATGGACTACGACCAATATGCGTGGTACACGTTTCGGCGGTGGCGGTGATAACAAATACAGCGAAACCTTTGCAGGTATCACTAAAGCAGGTTCTGAAAAGGATGTAGATACTTATGCTGCTTATCTGCAGGATGAATGGAAAATTACTGATAAATGGCTGCTTATTCCTGCTGTGCGTTTTGACCATCACAATGCCTTCGGCAGTCATACATCTCCTAAAATCGGTACTACCTATAGCTTCAGCGATAATAGCCGCTTTAAGGTCAACTATGGTAAGAGCTTCCGTGCACCGACAGTATATGAACTGTATTCTACCATGGATAAACGCATGGGCATGATGAATGTTCAGGTATTAGGTAATCCTGATTTAAAACCTGAGAAAGCAACTAATTTCGACATCGGTTTTGAAGCAGAGCAAGGTAAATGGTCCGGCAAATTAGGTTATTATCATAATGAAATAGATAATCTTATTGATTCCGATATGTTCTACCGTGGCTATGTTCCCGGTGTCGGCATGGTTGTCAAGAGCAAATACTACAATGTAGGCGAAGCGGAAATCAGTGGTGCAGAAGCAGAGGTTGGTTACAATTTCAATGATAATTGGAATGTTAAGGCTACTTATAACTACACGGATGCTAAGGATAAAACCACTAATGCTCGTCTGAATAACAGAGCAAGACAAAACGGTGTTGTCCAATTAAGTTATACTGATAATGCAGAATTGCCGTTTACCGCAACTTTGTGGTCTAAGTGGTATGTAGATTATCTGTACAAGGTTTCCAGCAATGTTAATACCTATACCTTTAACACGTTTAACTTTGTTGCAGACAAGCAAATTACTAAAAACCTGCATGTTTATGCCGGTGTAGACAATATCTTTGACAAGACCTTACCCTATGATGAAAATCATAGCTATACTATCGACGGCCGCACCTGGCGTGTCGGCGCAGAGATGACCTTTTAATTAGAGTTTTGATTCCATAATATCAGCATACTGCTCCTTTCTGTACTTTGGGGAGCAGTATGCACCTCCTGTAAAAGTACGACAGCATTTGTAGATTTGTGAGGAAAATATGCAGGCAATAACAGATTTAATAATGTACTTTCAGAAGGGCGGACTGGTTATGTGGCCGCTGCTCGCCTGTTCTATAACTGTGATAGCAATCGCCATTGAGCGGTTTATATATTATAAGAGCGTGGACAGCGGCGCTGTCTTTGCCTCCCGCTATTGCGCCGCCGTGCGCAGCGGTGATTTTGCTGTGGCGACGGAGCTGGCGCACAAGGGAAGCGGTCAGTGCGCGCAGATGCTTGCTGATGTGGCGGCAATTGCAGGCGGTAAGGCAGAAAAGAGCGCCTTCCTCGAAAGCCGTGCCGGTATTTTTATGGCGACGCTGCGCGATAAGCTGGATTACCTGGGCATTATCGTAACGATGTCCCCGCTTCTGGGACTGCTGGGCACTATCGTGGGCATGATCGGTGCCTTCAGCATTTTCAACGTAGAAGCGGGTGCGCCGATGGCGATTACCGGCGGCATCGGTGAAGCGCTGATTGCAACGGCGACGGGCTTGTGCGTGGCTATTCTTTCACTGTGCGCACATTCCTATTTCGCTCACCGTATGGACAACATGATTACGGATATGGAGCAGTGCTTCAGCGCACTGCTGGAGGCTGAAACAAGGAGAGGAAGATCATGAAGCTGCTAGATGTGCGTAACAGGAAAACGCCGCCGCTGATGATTATCCCGATGATTGATATTATGTTCTTCCTGCTGGTCTTTTTTATGTTGAGCACGATGTATATGATTGACCTGAAAACGATTCCGGTGAAGCTGCCGCAGGCTAAAAATGCGGCGACGGATACCACGACAACCTTCGCAGTGACGATGAAGGCCGACGGCAGCATTTATCTGGGCGATGCCAAAACGGATGCGGAGGCCTTGGCGCTGCAGGCAGGCCTGGAGCAGAAGAAGAACAAAAACTTCGCCGTTGTCATCCGTGCGGAAAAGGCGCTGGAGTACGGCGAGGTGATTAAGCTGGTAGATAAGCTGAAGGGCGCAGGCGTAGCACGCTTCGGCCTGGCGACGGATGGCGGTAAGTAACGATGAAGCAGATAGAAAAGCTGCAGGCGAAGGCACGTCAGCGCTTTGGCTTTTGCGGTTCACTGATAATACATTTTATATTGTTCGTCGCACTGGCATTTTCGGGCGTCTTTGCTATGCAGCCGCCGGTTGCGGATGCTGACACCGTTGTGTTCTTTGATGCTGGCGGCGGAGGCGGAGGTGGCGCCGATGAAGCTATCGCTGATGCTGCCGACGATGGCGAGGAGCAGGTGGAGGAAGTCGTGGAGGAAGAAACGATTACTCTGCCTGATGGCAAGATAGAGCATAAGCAGGTTGTGAAGCATGTGCCTGCAGGTGCAAAAAAAGGCAGCGGCAGTGGCAACGGTAGTGGCAGCGGCGGCGGTCACGGAACCGGCCATGGCACAGGCAGCGGCAGTGGTATTGGTGCAGGCAGCGGCAGTGGCAGCGGCGGCGGTCACGGTGCGGGACACGGTAGCGGCATTGGCGACGGTGCAGGCCCCGGCATTGCACGCAATCCCAAGGTGCCTCCGCGTGTAGCCTCAACTGCGGCTCCGGTTTATCCGCAGGCGCTGCGTGATGCGGGAATCGGCGGGCGCGTTGTCGTGCGTGGGGTTATAGGAACTGACGGGCGCGTAGAAAGCGCCGTAGTAGTGCGCTCCAGCGGCAACAGCACTCTGGATAACAACGCCCTCAGCGCCTTTTACAAATGGCGCTTCAGTGCTGCCAAAAATGACGCCGGCCAAAAAGTACGCTGCTACTTCGTACAAGGCTTCCCATTTGTAATAGAATATAAATAATAGGCTTTATAATAAGGAATTTTCACTTAAACTACGCTCAAACTATCGTAAAGCATGATAGTCTTTGCTTCGCTCAAACAAACAGCACACCACCCTAGGCGCTGCGCAGACCGGAACGGACGACGGGCCCGACAGCATACCGATGTCAAGCGAACTGCGCAAGCAACGGACAGGCACAGGAATTTTTCGCTGGAGTGTTGACGCATCCTGCGGATGAACGGCACGCAAAAATCAGCGACGTGAAAAATTTTGCGAATCCAGTCGCCGGAATCCGGCGAAGCAGCCATTAAGGGCGTTTTTTGGATACTTTTTGCCGCCCCGGGCAAAAAGTATCATAGCACACAAGCGTAAGGAAGCAGGCTATACTTCGCATTAAACATCAATAATAACCCTCAATAACTATAACCCATAAGGAGAAAAACATGAGAAAAATAGCAATCTACGGTAAAGGCGGCATCGGCAAATCCACCACCACCTCCAATTTATCCGCAGCCCTCGCATTAAAAGGCTACAAAGTAATGCAAGTAGGCTGCGACCCCAAAAGCGACAGCACCAAAAACCTCATGGAAGGCAAACGCATCCCCACAGTATTAGAACAACTGAAAGCTAAAGGCGAAGCCTTGAAATTAGAGGACATTGTATTTGAAGGCTTCGGCGGCGTCCTGTGCGTAGAAGCCGGCGGCCCCACCCCCGGCATCGGCTGTGCAGGCCGCGGGATCATCTCCGCCTTTGAAAAGCTGGCAGAGCTGGAAGCCTTTGAAACCTACAAGCCTGACATCGTCATCTACGACGTCTTAGGCGACGTAGTCTGTGGCGGCTTCGCCATGCCCATTCGCGGAGGCTACGCACGTGAGGTATTCATCGTATCATCCGGCGAAATGATGGCCCTCTACGCGGCAAGCAACATCGCCCAGGCCATCAAAAACTTTGGCCGTCGCGGCTACGCACGCTTAAAGGGCATCATCCTCAACGCCAAAAACATTGAGAATGAGCAGGAGCTGGTAGCCAAAGCTGCTGCAGAAATCGGCACCGAGGTTGTGCAATATGTTCCGCGTAGCGGCGATATCCAAATCGCCGAAAATCAGGGCGGCACTGTCAGCGAATTTGTCAAGGATTCCCCAATGGTACAGGTGTACAACGAATTAGCCGAGCGTGTGCTGGCTATGAGTGAGAACGAAGAAGAATAGGAGGCAGTACATGGACTTAAAGGAAGATGCAATGTGGAAGATGGCCGAAAAAATGGGCATGCCCAAAAGCGCCATCGAAGCCATCAAGGCCAAGCAGAAAAACGGCGACAAGAGCGCTATGCCAGACATGGGCAAAATGATGAGCATGATGCAGGCAATGAAAGGCGAAAAGAAGGACGAAATGCGCAAAATGGCTGAGAAAATGGGTATGCCGCCGCAGGCTGCAGGCATGGACGGCAACGAAATCTTAGGCCGCCTGAACCGCCTGAGCAAGGTGCAGACAATCAAGGATGTGCCCCAGCTCACAACAGCGCTGTTCCCCGGCACCCACTGTCCGCTGATGGGTGCGGCGATGGTGGCAGGCGGTATCGACGATTGTCTGCTGGTAATCGTAGGCACGGACGAATGCAGCTATTACACCAAAAGCCTCACCATCAACGAGCGCTACGGCGGTATTGCGGGACGCTGCGTTTCCGTTGTGCTCGACAGCCATGACGTAACCTTCGGCAGCACCGAAAGCATGCACAAGGCGTTCAAAGAAATTGTGGCGGAATATCAGCCGAAATGCGTGATGCTCGTCACCACCTGCGTAATTGAGGTAATCGGCGATGATTACGATGCCATTGCCGCAGAGCTGACGAAGCAGTACAGTATTCCGGTAATGGCGGTGCACACCGAGCACTTTAAATGCGAGGACCATTTCCCCGGCTTGGAGCGCGCCATCACTGCCTGCGCCGCCATGATGCAAAAGCAGGAATGTGACGGCAGCGTCAACGTTCTGGGCCAGCGCATGGGCAACTTTACCGACACGGAGCTGCACGCATTTTTAGCGGCAGCAGGCGTCAAACTGGGCGTACAGCTGCCCAGCGGCTGCACTGCCGAGGAAATCCGCCGTGCTCCCGCAGCGAAGGTGAACATCGTCGTGCATGATATCGCGCTGCCGTTGGCGCAGACTATGCAGGAGCAGTACGGCATTCCTTACGTTTACTTCAACCGCTTCGCAGCGCCGGAAAAAATCCTGCAGACCTATCAGCATCTGTTTAATTATCTGGAGCTGCCGCTGCCTGCGGAGATTGGCGCTAAGTTTGAGGAATGCAAGGAATTGGAGCAGAAGGTGTTGCCTGACGTCAAGGGCGTGCCCTATATCTACGGCAATACGCAGTATGACTGCTTCGAGCTCAACAGCTATCTGTGCAGCCTGGGCCTGGTGCCGCAGCTGATTCAGAGCAATAAGCTGAGTGAGGCTAATTTTGCGGATATCGAAAGCATTCTGGCGCAAACCGACCCGTACATCTGCAAGGCGGCAAATATCGCACCGCTGCAATATGTTTACGACGTACTGCATCCGTGGTTCTATATGGGCCATGAGTTCGGTGACCGCCTGCGCCGCAAGGGCATTGCCCTGCTGCACAGCGACCCGGCAGGCAAAATGCTGGGCTTTGAATGCAGCAGCTTCATGCTGCAGGCAGTGGCGAAGGCTGTAGCCGACGCAAAGAAATTCAGAGAGGAGGCCGGCCTGTGAGCTTAGTAAGATTTTTACCGACACCGTCGGACAGAATGGGAATTATCTGGAGCCTTTTGGCCGTACAGGGAGCCATCGTGCTGGAATACGGCCCCGCCGGCACCACGCATTACAGCATGGGCTTATACGGCGGCTTGGGCCTGCGCTTTCAAAACCGCCTCTTCACCACGCATATGAGCGAGGATGATGTTGTCATGGGCGACGTAACACGCTTAGAGGAAGCAATTATCGAACTGGATAAAAGCTATGCGCCGAAGGTTATCTTCGTCGTAGCCTCTTCCGTAACTGCCGTCATCGGCACCGACATCAAGGGCGTGTGCCGTTATATGCAAAACGAGGTCAAGGCTAAGCTTGTGGCCTTCGAGCAGGGCGGCTTCCGCGGTGATTACAGCGTCGGCTTGGCCGAAACCTACAAACTGCTCGTGCGCAACCTGCCACAGAAGGATGCAGCGCAGGAGGCGGGCGTGTACAACATCATCGGCGCCTCTGCGTGGCGCTACCGCATGGCAAGCGACATCTGGGAGGTAAAAAGCCTGCTGGATGAAGCACTGGGCCTGCGCTGCAATGCCTGCCTTTGCTGCGACACCAGCGTAGACGAGCTGCAGGCTATGGGCAGGGCACAGGTAAATATTGTGCTGGGCAATGAAGGCCTTGCCGCTGCCAAATATCTTGAAGAAAAATTCGGTACGCCATATGTTTATGCTGTTCCCTACGGCTACAGCGGCACCGTAAGCTTTTTGGAGCAGGTAGGCGCAGCAGTTGGCAAAGCTCCCGAGCCCATGGTGCTGATGCGCATCAAAATGAAGGAAAAGGGCATGTCCATGCTCAGCATGTTTGCCATGATGGGCGGCAGCAAGTCGAGGCAGGCCGCTGTTAAGGGCGATTATGACCTGGTGCAGGGTGTGGGTGCTTTTCTGGAACAGGCAGGCATCAGCGTGGCGCATAAAATGTGCGCGCACAGCCTGAAGACCATTACCGAACCTGCGGCAGATGTAGAAGCCTACGCTGAGGAGGGCGAATGGCTGCAGGAAATCCGTGAGCTGCGCGACACGTTGCTTTTTGCGGACGATGTGGCGCTCACGCAGGCAGATGCAAGCAACATGAAGGTGCTCATCAGTGCACCGTTTATGAATGGCGTAGTGGCAACACACCTGCCGTTTATGGGCGAAAAGGGTGCTGATTTCCTGCTGGAGCAAATTCAAAATTATTACCAGAAATAAGCAGTGCCAAAAAATTTTCAAAGCGTTTTCATGAAAACTTTTCGTGTTACATATTGCTAACTGCAATAAAACATGCTACAATAAGCATGAAGTTAGCAATACCTAACCGAAAGGATGGAATCTATGAAGCTGTTTGGATTTACGTCGTTTGACGAGCTCTTGGCGTATAATTGCGCGCCTGTATTGGCAGGCATAAAACCAGCGAATCTACTTTCGCTGATGTCTGACGATGCTGAAGAAATAGACGCGCTGCTTGTACAGTACAACGCTCAGTTCGCAGAGCGGGGAATAGTCTTCCGTCGTCTGTGCGCATGTACTAAGCGTGTGCTCATTTTGGTCTATAATGAGGAGCAGCTGGCGCAGGCACTGCGTAATCCCGGCTATCAGGCGTATCTTATTGCCGCAGGCTATGAAGCCGGAGCTTCTGCAGAAGATTACCTGTATAGGCTTGGGCAGCGGCTGAATACACAGAAGACCTTTCCACATGAAATCGGTGTCTTCCTCGGCTATCCGCTTGAGGATATTCTGGGCTTTGTGCTCAACAAGGGAGCGGACTGCAAGTACAGCGGCTATTGGAAGGTTTATGGCGATGTGCCCAAGGCACGCAGCATCTTTGCGGCCTATGAGCGTTTTCGTGATATTATATTGCAAAAACTGGCGGCAGGCATGTCGCTCAAGGTAGCTGTGGCTACATTATAAGGAGGCAATTGAACTATGAAACAAATTCCTGTAATTTTTTGGACCGGTACCGGTAACACACAAATGATGGCTGACGCTATTGCCGAAGCAATTAACGCTGCCGGTGCGGAGGCTGTTGTAAAAAATGTCAGCGAGATCAGCGCTGACGAGGCTGCAGGCTATGACGCATTGGCACTGGGCTGCCCGGCAATGGGCGCAGAGGTGCTGGAGGAATGCGAATTCGAGCCGTTCTTCACCGAGCTTGAAGGCAAGCTGGCAGGCAAAAAGGTAGCGCTCTTCGGCTCCTATGGCTGGGGTGGAAGCTATATGCAGGATTGGGAAGCACGCGTTAAGGACGCGGGCGCAACACTTGTAGCTGACGGCGTACTGGCGCTGGGTGCTCCCGATGACGAAGCAATGGCTAAGCTGGCGGAAGCAGGCAAGCTGCTTGCCGAATAAGGCTTAAGCAACACAAAAAACTGCCTTTCAATTTTCAGAAGGGCAGTTTTTTAGTGAAGCGCTTGCGTTATAGCAATTGGCAAACAACTCGCTTTATGATATTATTTAAGAACACATCCTATTGACTTTATACCTGCTATATAGTGTAGACTGTATCATCATAAAAGAAAGTATATAACGCCGCGGCAGCGTTTTACGCCAGGCACATCGGCAAAAGCTGCTGCCCGCGCTTTAGAATATATATGAATAGAGGATAGGAAAGCTTTATGTTCAAAACATTTCTCAGCTATTATAAACCGTATAAGGGCATTTTGCTCTTTCTTGTGATAGGCTCGCTGCTGCGCGCACTGCTCGAGCTGTTCTTTCCCTATGTAGTGAAGCTGATGCTGGAACAGCAGCTGCCGCTTAAGAATCTGCCGCTGCTCCTTGAATGGTCGGCGGCACTGCTGGCCATGTATCTGGTAAACTTCGGCATGCATTTCAGCATCATCTATTGGGCGCAGTCCATGAGCTATTCTATGGAACGCGACATGCGCCGCGATTTGTTCAGCCATCTGCAAAAGCTGTCCTTTGGCTTTTACGATAAAAACAAAAGCGGCCAGCTGCTTTCGCGCCTCACAAGCGATTTGAGCGAAATTAACGGCTTCGCAGGCAATGCGCCGATTGATCTTATCGTCTGCGGGCTGACGATGGGCGGCACGATGGTTATTCTTATTTACATGAATCCTATGCTGGGCAGCCTTATTGCCTTCCTGCTTCTGGTGAAGGCAGTGCATACCGTTTTCGTCAACCTGCGCATGAAAAAGGCCTTCTTTGCCAATCGTGTGGCAATGGGCGAGGTAACGGGCAAGGCTGCAGAAAGCATTAACGGCGTGCGTCTGATCAAAGCCTTCGCGGGCGAGCGCAGCGATATGGCGCAGTTTATGGAAAAGGCGGATGCCTATCTGACAGTATGTAAAAAATCCTTTAAAATAACATCTTATTTCGTCGGCAGTATGATTTTCTTCAGCAACTTTATCAATGTGGCGATATTAGTAGTGGGCGGCCTGCTGATAAATCAGGGGCTGATGAGCTTCGGCGAGCTGGTGGCCTTCTTCCTCTACGTGGGCCTGTTTATGAAGCCGCTGATGCAGCTTTTAGGCTTCATTCAGGTATATCAGCGCGGCATGGCAGGCTTCAAGCGTTTTTATGAGCTGCTGCAGGAAAAGCCCGAGATTACGGATGCACCGGATGCTAAAATCTGCCCGCCCTGCAAGGGGAACATCACCTTTGATAACGTCAGCTTTGCCTATGCGGACGGCAGACCTGTTATCCGCAATCTTTCGCTACATGTGGCAGCAGGTGAAACTGTGGCCTTTGTGGGCGCTACGGGAGCAGGCAAAACAACGATTGCAAGTCTTTTACTGCGCTTTTACGAGCCGCAGAGCGGCAGAATTCTGCTGGACGGCTGCGATATCCGTGAATTTACGCAGGAATCGTTGCGCAGGCAAATCGGCCTGGTGCAGCAGGATGTCTTTCTCTTCGGCGACAGCGTGCGCTACAACATAGCCTACGCCAAACCGGATGCGACAGCAGACGAGGTGCAGGCGGCAGCTAAGGCTGCGGCGGCCGATGAGTTTATTCAAAAGCTGCCTGCAGGCTACGATACCGAGGTGGGTGAGCGCGGCGTGAAGCTGAGCGGCGGCCAGAAGCAGCGTTTGGCGATTGCGCGTGTCTTCCTCAAAAATCCTCCGGTAGTAGTGCTTGATGAGGCTACAAGCGCGCTCGACAATATTACGGAGCAGCAGATACAAAAGGAACTCGACGAGCTGGCGGTAGGACGCACTACGCTGATTATTGCGCACCGTCTTTCCACCATCCGTCATGCGGACAAGATTGTGGTGCTTGACGAGGGCGCTGTTGCGGAATGCGGCAGCCATGAAGAGCTGCTGGCGCGCAAAGGGCGTTATTATGATTTGTATCAGAAGGAGTAAAGCAGAGGCTTGCGGATGCAAAGATAATACAATAAAATGGTGCACGATGTTAAAGCGTGCGTTGGGAATGCAGAAAACCCATGTCTTGCCGATTTCGGCGGGACATGGGTTTTTAGTGCTTTGTGTTTAATTTTTTATTTTGGTATTAGGCTTGCTTTACGTGCTTAAGCTTCTTCCTTCAGCTTCTCCACATCAGCGAGAGATAAATTTGTAAGCTCAGCGATAACCTCGAGAGAATAGCAGCCCTTAGCCAGCATACGTTTAGCAGTAGCAATGTTGGCATTTGCTTCGCCTTCAGCAAGTCCGATTTCCTTGCCTTCAGCAATGCCCTCAGCTTTGCCCTCACGTCTTTCATCTAACAAACGCGCTTCCATAAGCATAAATTCCCGCCTCACTTTCGTATCTAATTTGAGATAGCTGATTTCATCGTCAATTTGTTTAGTGAAATCAGTAGTTACAATGTGGTTGTTTACATAATCATAAAAGCT
>ENA-UEQX01000276-UEQX01000276.1-human-gut-metagenome-genome-assembly--contig:-NODE-276-length-34479-cov-7.041277_pt1 | contig 34479 bp, 26 predicted proteins | sample MGYA00242952_ERZ507952 | MGnify/ENA primary metagenome ERZ507952 (study PRJEB26167, sample SAMN06115425) | human gut metagenome | host: Homo sapiens | place: China:Sichuan | collected 2015-04-07... | reverse complement strand
CCCAGAAAGGTCAGCACGCCGAACTGCACCGGCGCTTCCGGCAGCACCAGCAGCGTTGCCAGCGATACGGCGGCGCCGCCGAAAAAGCTCATCAGCCCCCGGCGCAGAGGATGGCGCCCCATCTGCCAGCAGAAGCCGGAGAGGAGAATAAACGTACAGCAGATGCTCTGCTGCCAGATCCCAGCCCAGAAGGAACGGTACCAGCCCCAGTCAAGACGGTAGAGATAGACCAGATCCCAGCAGGCATGGTAGACGATCATACTGACCAGCGTCAGCCCCCGGATCGTATCTAGCGTGCCGCTGCGGAGACGGATGGAAGTGGGTTTCATGGCAGAGACTCCCGGAAAAAGAATTTTCTTGCCACAAAAATACCACAAATCTCGCGGCTTTACAAGTATGTTCAGACTTTGTTAATCCAATGGCGCATCAGGCAAAACGGCCATACTGCCCAAAGCCAGCCCCAGCTGCACGCCGGCGCGGAAGTGGAAAGCGGCGTGGCGGGCTTCCAGCGCGTCATGGAGGCCGGAGAGACGGAGCAGCTCCCGGCTGTGCAGCAGCGTTTGAAGCTGCTGACGGTATTCCTCGGCGGGATCGTGGGGCTGCGCCGCGTCCGCATTGCGCTGCTCCCGCGCCACCAGACTGAGGAGAAGGTCAATGGTGCCGTTAATTGAATTCATAAATACACCTCCTTTTTAATTACATCATTATACATCATGACATTACTAAAAGACTGGAATATCGGAAAAGTCTGGAAACATCCGACCGTAGAAACCGTGAACTGCTGGTCGCACGCCGTAATCTTATATTGACGGTAAGTCATGACCTACGTGCACCGCTCGGTACTATCTGCGAATATGCAGAACTATTGCAAGGCGAAAAGAATGCAGAACAGAGCAAGGGATATGCAATGAATATCCTGCGCGCCTCCCGTCATGTTATCGGATTGGCAAACAATTTGCTTTATTATTACAGGTTGGAAGCGGAAAAGGAACAACCGGAAAAAGAAATCTTTCATCTGGGAAGAACGGTAGAAGATACTACCCGCTCGTTCTTGCCGATGGCAGAAAAGAGAGGTTTGGGTCTGACAACGGAAGTGATAGACTCGGACGTGCTCGTTGAGGGAGATTGCGGGAGGCTGGTACAGATACTTAATAACTTGCTTTCAAATGCTGTAAAGTTTACCCGTACCGGACATATACACGTGGGGGCACAATACCAAAACGGAAAACTGAGCTTTTTCATCAGAGATACAGGCACTGGTATTGACAAGGAAAGGCAGAAACAGATATTCACTGCTTTCGAGCGTGGCGAAGCACCAGACGGGAGACAAGGTTTTGGGTTAGGGTTGGCAATAACCTACAAGCTGGTTACACTACTTGACGGAACTATCCGTATGCAAAGCACACTGGGACATGGCAGCACCTTTGAAGTATGCCTGCCTATGTGTGAAGCGGATGGCAGTCCAGAAATTGTTAAGAAACGACCGGAACATGCTTCCCTTTTGGGAATGAAAGTATTGGCAATAGATGACGACCGGATGCAACTGGACATAACCAAAAATATGTATGCACGCTACGGGATGGAATGTGACTGTTGCCTGAACATAAATGAATTGGTGGCAGCGTTACGCCGCAACCGTTATGACCTCGTACTGACAGATATGCGAATGCCGGAAATGGATGGATACGGAGTACTGGCCCTACTACGGGGCAGTAATCTCGGACAGACAAAGACAATTCCTGTACTAGCTGTAACTGCACAAGCTGATGAAAAGCAAGAACATTTTAGAAACGAAGGTTTTGCAGGCAGCTTGTATAAGCCATTCTCAGCGGAAGAATTATTGTCAGCTACTTCACATATAGACAGACCGGATTTTACAGCCATCATGGAAGGCGAGGAAAACATGGTGGAATTGCTGGGTATGTTCATTGAGGACACGGAAAAGGAACTCTTGGAAATGCAGGATGCTTTGTGCATGGGAAATTACAAACAGTTAGGACATATCATACACAAAGCCGCTCCACTATGGGGTATGATACGTATCAATATCCCCTTGTGTGAACTGGAAGAAATGGCTTCACTGGCTCCTGAAAAATGGAACGAGGAATTAAACGGATGGATAAAAAGACTGATTAAGACTGTGCAACAGGCTGTGGAGAAAGCAAAAGAAGTAAAGGAAAAACTTGATGGGAACCATATTGATAGTGGAGGATGACCGGATATACGCACGTACAACGGTTAACTGGTTGGTAAAAAACGGTATGGATGCCCGTTATGTGCTGTCAGTTGATGCCGCAAAGGAATTTCTAATCAATCATGAGGTGGCTCTGGTTCTATCGGATTTCCGTCTTGGCGACAGTAATGGCGTAGAACTACTCGAATGGATGAAGATACAGAGATATCGCATTCCTTTTCTTATCATGACAGGGTTCGGGGATATACCTGGTGCCGTGGAAGCCGTGAAGAAAGGGGCTGACAATTATCTTCCTAAACCCGTACAGACTGAAAAGGTACTTGGCGTCATCAGTGAACTACTGGCAAGAAGGAAGGAAAGGATAAAGTCGGAGCAGACTTTTTACGTTTGCAAGAGTGCGCTGTCAGTGAAACTTCAGGAGATGGTGCGTCTGGTAGCTTCTGCAGACAGTCTGTCTGTGCTGATACGCGGTGCGTCCGGTACAGGCAAAGAATGGGTGGCACGGCAGATACATGCGTTGAGTGTGCGAGTGGATGCTCCATTTGTAGCCGTAGATTGTGGGGCATTGCCGAAAGAGCTGGCAGCTTCGGAGCTGTTCGGGCATAAAAAAGGCGCTTTTACGGGGGCGGCAGAGGACAAGATAGGTATATTCGCTGCCGCCAGCCACGGAACATTGTTTTTGGACGAGGTGGGTAATCTGAGTATGGAAGTTCAGATGTTGCTGCTCCGTGCGTTACAGGAGAAACGTTACCGGCCTGTGGGTGACAGGCAGGAGGTGAAAGCGGACATCCGGCTGGTGACCGCCACGAATGAGGATTTGGAAAAGGCGATAGCGGAAGGCAGGTTCAGGGAAGACCTGTTTCACCGGCTGAACGAATTTCCACTGTATATGCCGCTACTGACGGAGTGCCCCGAAGATATTATCCCACTGGCAGAGTTCATGCTGGATACCGCAAACCGGGAGTTGGGAAAGGGCGTGAAAGGCTTTGACCGGGATACGCAGCGAATGTTGAAAGCATACCCATGGCCGGGGAACATACGGGAGCTGAAAGGGGTGGTGAAACGTGCCGCCCTGCTGGCGAAGGATGACTGGATCACTTCTGAAGACGTGGACTTGCCGGACAAGCCCAAACAGGCGGAAGGCTATGCGCTGAACGATGAAAGGACGGAACGGACAACTATTCTGAAAGCATTGGAAGCGACCGGCAATGACAGGAAAGCCGCCGCCAAGCTGCTGGGTATCAGCCGGAGCACGCTTTATCTAAAATTGAAGAAGTACCGTCTGGAATAGAATATGTCCGATATTCGGACACATGGTGTCCAATACACAATGTTTTCCTGTACACATCGTTTTGATGATTTTTTATGCGATTTATTATCAATGTTTTATGGGCTTGTTTTTTCAGGCATAGCACTTGTTTTTATTCCGGCAGGATGATTTACGGTGGAGTGCTGAATTGTAGAACCTAAAAATACGATACGATGAAAACGTTGATAGAAACCCCTCTTTTCGATTTGTTTGCCTCTTATATGAACGGCTCCGAACCTGCGGCGGGTGAACTGCCCGCCGCCTATGACGATTTCGTGACCTGCCTTGCCGGGCTTTCACCGGATGAGGCCCTGACGGAACAGCTACGCCGGCTGAACTACACGAAAATAGAGTTGGCTTTCATGCAACAGACCTGTAACGGGATGACGGAAAAACACCGCCATGTATTGTATGACGTTTTCATCGGCAAGACAATGGCATTGCTGGATGCGGAAGTGGAGATGATAAAGGAAATGCTCCGGCACGGTGGCACGCCTGCCGGATTCAAAGTGGAAACGGTACGTGGAAGCGGAAAGAAACCTGCCGTTACGCTGGCATGGAACGGTACGGACAGCGACCTGATAGAACTGGTGGCCGCATTGATGGCAGCCGGGGTGATAGGTACGGCAGATGGCCGGGAACTGAAAGTGGTGGATGTAATCCGGATATTCGAGGAAGTGTTTCATCTGAAAATCAATGCGCTGTACACCAAGCGGGGCAAGGTTTTCGACCGTTGCACGGACACAACTCCGTTCATCGACTCCCTGCGCAGGAGCTACAACCGGATGCTGGACGAGCGCCTGGCGTAAAGGTTGCACGCCAACAGCCGCCAACGGGCGACTTGCATGACTCCGGTATTGCGGATTGGCAGGTGAATGGTTTTCTTTGCCGCCGGTTATTCACATCTAAAAATACAAGGTATGTCAATCCTGAATGATATTTTGAACCGTATTGCCGGGAAGCCGGATAAACGGAAAGTGGCTGTACCGGAAACTCCCGGAACGGAAAACCGGGTGTATGCCGTGGCTACGGAAGAGGGCGTGATGCTGTTTTCGGACACCCCGAAAGGGATGAAGGCACGGAACAGCTACCTGCAACATCTGGCGGACGGCTTCTTCAACCTGGCCAAAGTTCCCGAAACACTACGGATATACGAAATGGATCTGCCCGTCAAACGGGTGGCGGAACTGGCTGACAACTGCATCGAGAAACTCTCGAAAGCGGATTTGCGGAGTACGGACGGGCAATTGAGGAAATCGGTGGTGAGCTTCACTCCCGACAAGTTTACTGACAGAAGCGTACTGGACGGCGGCGTGTGCAGGGAAAAGTTCGACCTGCGGCCCGACTTTCATAACTTCGACCGTCTGACAAAGGAGTTCGGGCTGGGTATCTCGCCCCGGAACTATGACGTGGCGGCATTGCTGTATATCTCGGAAAACGGATATGCGGGACTTGTGGCGGCGGACAAGGTGCATCCTTTCAGCTATGAATACGAGTTCCGGGATTTGGCGGAAAAGCTGGGTGACAGCATGAAGGCACGGGTGAACGCACCTCTGTCCGCACACGATTTCGGCTATGCGACCTTGCAGAAAGAGGCGAAGGAGATAGCGGCGGATTTACTGCAATTGGAGTTCCATATCACGAATGGGGAGTTTAAGCCGGGCGCACGGATAAACCGTACCGGAAAGGTGGAAACTTCACGTCCGGTGCTGCATCCGCATCCGGAAGAAGAAAAGACTGGCAGGTCACCGGAAACATATCAGGGGCAGGAAGCTCCGGAACAAAGAACGTCCGGCAGACAGCGGCAGGCGAAGCACGTTGCCTCCATTGCTCCCGACAAGAAGGAAAAGAAACAACTAATCATATAGAATTTATGGAAGAGAAGAAAATGCAAGCGGCGGAAAGCGGCAGTCTGTATATGACGCTGGACGCCTTTTACCGTCCCGTGTACCTGAGTATGCGGGGACAGGGGGAAGATGGCTTTTCCCGTTACATCAGCAATAATGTGCAGTTTCATACGGCGGGCAGGGAGTTTGTACCCGACCACTGAATGTTCTGTTTCGACTTCAAGGACAAGGGGCTGATTCCCGCCATACTCGGAACGGATAATGCGGATTATCTGGAACGGCTGTGTCCGGTGCTGGAACGGGAGAAAGTTCACCCGTCCGGGGTGGTAAGGCTGCGGGATGCGGCGTTCTGCGAGGAAAGGGGCATCGTGCAACTGTCGTCACTGGCAGAACATACGGCTTTGTTGGAGGACGAAGATTACAAGCGGTTGGCACACCGTTTCGGAATGGACGGGGACGTGATAAGGAACGGACTGACGGCCTTTCCTACCTGTACGGCAGTGGAATACGGACAAAGGGTGTTGCTATTTGACAAGACGGATAGCGGGAACAAGATGCTGGATGCGCTTTTGGGCGATTTGACCGGACATTTCTTTGACGGGAAACGAAAGCCGGGAGAATTGAGGTTCCATGAGGTGGCGCCGCTGGATGCGAAATTCCGGGCGGAGATTGGAGATTGCAAGCCGGTTTCACCGGAAATACTACAATACGGGATTTGCACGAAGCGGTGCGGTATGGCACCGACACTGAGAAATTTCAACCGGCTGAGAAACCTGCAACCGATGAGTGCGCCGCTGACAAAGGAGCAGGAACGGATTGTTTCGTCACTGGTTGCACGGCCGGATAATGTGCGGTTTCAGAATGTGGAAATGAAAGTGCAGACTCCGGTAAAGAGAAAAGGACAAGGTATAAACATCTAATACATTGATATATGGAAAAGGAAAATACAAACGGCGGTAGTGTGTATGTCACAGTGGACAAGCATTTCAACCCGGTGCATATCAGTACGAAAGGTACGGGCGAAGAGGGATTTCAGGAATTTATGCAGGAAGATGTGGAAAAGGCACTGAAAGAAACGGAAATGCCCGCTATGGGCATGATGTATTACAATGTGCCTGATATGGGGATTGTACCGCCTTTGCAGGAAGGGAACAATGAGGATTATCTGAAAAGGCTGGAAAAGGCGATGGACGAACATGGGATTGAGTTGCAGAGATACCAGCGGTTGTCGGAAGTGGTGTATTGTCTGTGAAATGAAATAGATCCGTTTTCGAGGGAAGAGACTTATACCCGGTGGCTCACGCCGAAAATGTGGCAGGAAATAAAATCATCACCCGTAGCGATGGCGGATATGTTGGATGATTTGAAGCACGGGAATAAATTTTATACGGGCGTTGAAACGGACAGGGGGGTGCTGCTTTTCAGCCGGGATTATGCCGGGGAACGGCAGTGTGATATATTTCTGGTAATGAACATAGAGAAACGTTTCTTTGAACCGGATTTTGAAGGCAAGTCTCTGACTGTATATGAATTGAGGGGATGGCCTTCTCTGATGGAAGGGAAAGTAAACCGCTGTTACGATAATTATGGCTGTTTGTTTCCGTTGGAAGATATTCCGGCGGATGCCTTTGTGGATAAGTCGGCATTGAAGAACGTAACCGATACTGAAATATTTAACCTTTCACCTACATGGGAGAATTATGCCCGGTTGACGGACAATGAGAAAGGGCTTGGAATAGCCCGGAGCGTAGATAATTATGACCGGATGACCTTGCTTTATATCATGGATAAAGGTTATCCGAGGGACGGATTGATAGACGAGTATCCGGATAATTTCAGTTTTCATGAGAAATTTGAAAAGATAGAAAGCAAGCTGACAGGCCGGGACAGATGGGATGTGTACGACGGGATGCAGGAGAAGGCGAAGAATCTGGCGGAAAGATTGCTGAAAGAGAATTTTCCGGTCATGCGGCAGAAAGAGGCTACAACACCGGAAAGGAAGGCGGGGAAGGAAACACCCCAGAAGAGTAAGGGCAGGAAGATATAGGATAATGGATAAACAGGCAAATGAATGTGAGGCCCGTTGCTGCCCGGATGCAGGAACGGGCCTTTGCGCTGTCAGGACAATGCACGCCAACGGGTGACTCCGGTTCCCGGAATTTGGAAGGGACGGAAGATGTGCTTTACTTTGCCGCATATTCAGAAACTTAAAAATGATTTTAGTATGGAACTGACGATTATTGAAACAGGTGCGTATCAGGAGTTGAGAAGGTTGGTCAGTACGCTGGCCGTGCAAATGGGTGACTTTCAGAAAAAGATTGCTCCGCCCGTACCGGACAAATGAATGGATGCGCAGGACGTGTGCCTGGCTCTGGGCATATCGAAAAGATGCCTGCAAAACTACCGTGACAACGGGCTTATCCCTTACTCGAACGTCGGGGGAAAATTCTTTTACCGGGAAGTGGATATTCAGGAGATATTGGAAAACGGACTGACCAAAAGAAAATAGGGTATGGCGGAGATTATCACAAGGGATTCGGAAGAGTTCAGGGAACTGGCCGGATGGATAAAAAAAACTGGGAAAGCGGTTGAAGAAGCAACGGCACGGATACGTCCGACAATTGCAGACGAGCATTATCTGACCGGGGATGACGTGTGTGCCATGCTGCACATCTCAAGGCGGACACTGCAAACGTTGAGGGATGAGAAGGTGGTGCCCTATACCACTATCGGCGGGAAACTGCTTTACCCGGAAAGCGGACTGTATGAAGTGCTGAAAAAGAACTACCGGGATTTCAGGCGGTTCAGGAAATAAGAAAGAAAAGAAACGTCCTTCACAATGGCTGAAGGGCGTCTCTTTTTGTGGGCATGTTACATGGCGAGTTTGAAAACATGGCCGATTCTTTCACACAGTTTATCAGTATCTTCACCGACTTTCGGGTTAATAAGTTCAGCATATATCTGTGTGGAAAGAATGGAATTATGCCCTAAAACCTTTTGCAGAGTTTCCAGCGGCATCCCTTTGAGGATGGCCAGAACTGCAAATGTATGACGTCCGACATGTGGGGTGACTTCGACCTTACAACCGCATTTCTTCCCGATAAATTTGAGACTGCCCAACATTGCCTGATACTCTCCCACGGGAAAAACATAATCGGGAGAGATTTTCCTTTCATTCACTCCTTTGTACTTTTCTATAAGTTCGATAGCAATGGGGAGCAATTTTACTACATAGGCGACACCGGTTTTTATACGGTTCCCCATTAACCATGTGCCGCCGTCGGAGTCGGTATGGATATTCATATAGGTGATAGCTTTCAGGTCTGCATAAGCAAGCCCGGTGAAGCACATGAAAAGAAACATATCTCGATTGGCCCGTTGACGTTTATGGTTCAGTTCCATATGGATCATTTTCTGCAATTCGTCTTCGGAAAGGAAGGAACGTTTTTTATATTCGGGCGCACATTCGAAGGATACAAACGGATGGACTCTTATCCAGCCTCTTTCCTGTGCGATGTACAATAACCATTTCAGGGTGTTGACGCGGTTGAAGGCTGTGGCGTTGGCATTTCCTGCCGTTCCGAGCATCCATGTATAGTAGTCCTCAATGAACGGCTTTTCAAGTTCATCAATAGCTATATCTTCAATGTTCTTTTTGGTTTTCATGAAAAGCAAAAGACTTTTGTAGTCGGCAACCAGTCCACGGTAAGTGCTTTCCGCTTTTCCCTTACCTATCTTTTCCTTATACGATTGAAGCTGTTCTTTGAAAAGTGCCATAAGCGTGTGGCAGTCTTCACCAAAACCGACGTAACGATTATAGACTTTCTTAGCCGTGACAAAACTGTCATGGTCGCAAATATACTGATAGTGCTTAGTAATCTGGGCCTTGATGTTATCAAGCTCCTGATTGATAGTGCGGGCTTCTTCGGATTTACCTTTTGCCCGGTTGGCTTTGACGTCCCACAAAGCGAGGGACACTTCTTTCTTACAACTGAAACCTGCCTGGGTTCCATTGATGGTTATACGGCCCATAATCGGTGCCTTACCATTCTTTACTGCCTGATTCTTGGTGTAAAATAACACACGGTACGTACTTCTCATAACTCAACTTTTTTTAGTTACAAATTTAATTACTGTTGAGTTATCTGATGTTATGCAAAAGTGAGCAACAGGCTGAAATATAGGGTATTGCTCCGTCTTTAGCGGCGATTTGGGGTGAGTTACGATTTGGTAACGTAACTCCGACCCAAATGTGCTTTTCTTTGCTTCCTTTTCCGACTTCGCTAAAAAATGTGTTTTATAACTATTTGATTTTTAGCATAATTGCGTTATCTTTGCGCATCTTTTAAAAATACTTTGTTTCACCACATAGAAACTAGAGTTTCAAGCAATGGGAACTATAGTTTCAAATAGGGAAACGAACTTGACTTGATATCAGTAGAAGTGCAGGAGGGAGCTAAGATGAAACAGCAGTGTGACGGCAATACTTGCCATCACACTGCTATCACACGTTGCTGTCACGGTCTTATGGTTTAATTATCAGACTATTATCACTCGTTTGGTGACAGGTGACAGCAATTTTTCAAATATATTTCTTTATGTAGACCGATTATTTCGTCAGAAGACGGATACTTCCTGCTTTCACTCCGCCGGCTTTGGCAGTCAGAATAATTTCTCCGGCTGTTTCATTCGTTTGTACGATAGCTGTAAGCATTCCGTTGAAAGCGTGCATCTTCGGAAGATGGAACAGGTCGAGACTCGTTGGGTCACCATTGGCTCCGGCACGGTATGTTCCGGCTCCTTTGACGGAGAAGTTAATCAGGCGGTTGTCGGCAGGGCAGAGGTTTCCGTCTTTGTCTACTATTTTCACGGTTACATAAGCAAGGTCTTTTCCGTCTGCCGTCAGTTCATTCCGGTTGCTGACCAGTTCGATGTGATGAGGCTTGCCGGCTGTACGGACCACTTTTTCTGCTACTGCTTTTCCGTCTTTATCATAGGCTACTACTTTCACTTCACCCGGTTCATATACAGCATCCATCCACATCAGGCGATAACGGCTCTTCAATGAACTGTTGTTCTTGCTTTGTTTGCCATAGCTTTTGCCGTTGATAAACAGTTCGGCAGCAGGGTAGTTGGTGTAAACAAATACTGGAGTTACTTCACCTTCGCGTCCCGGCCATGTCCAATGCGGCAGGATATGCAGTGTTTCCGCTTCCTTATTCCATATGCTGCGGTATAAGTAATAGCGGTCTTTGGGCAAACTGGCGAGGTCGATAATGCCAAACATGGAACTGTGATTGGGCCAGGCATTGGTATCGTAAGGAGAAGGCTCACCCAAGTAATCGAAGCCGGTCCATACAAACTGTCCTATGGTCCAGTGGTAATCGTCTGCCAATGCAAAGTCCTCGTCAGGGATATTTGACCACGAACAAGCCTCTACATCATAAGAAGAACATTGATGGTCGTCGTATATCGCACTTTTCTTATCCTCAACCGGGAATTTGTAGACTCCGCGTGAACTTACGGTAGAAGCGGTCTCACTACCCAGAATGAGATTCTGCGGAAGTTTGGAGTATGCTTCCTGATAGCGGTTGGCGCGGTAGTTCAGACCGGGAATATCGATCATGGCGGCAAATCCGTTGGCAAGCACACAAGATACCTGGTCCATGCCGCAGGTGACGGGGCGGGTAGGATCTTCACGATGACAGATGTCTTGCAGGAACTTCGCAACTTTGTATCCGACAGGGCTGCATTGGGTGGGAACCTCATTGCCGATGCTCCACATTACCACACAAGGATTGTTGCGATAGTTGTGCAGCATATTCACCATATCGCGTTCTGCCCATTCCTTGAAGTAACGGTGATATCCGTTTTCACATTTGGCGATGTCCCATTCGTCGAACGGTTCGATCATCATCATGAATCCCATTTCATCACACAATTCCACGAGTTCGGGAGCCGGCATGTTGTGGGAAGTACGAATGGCATCGCATCCCATGTCTTTCAAGAGTGTGAGCTGGTGGCGAAGTGCCGCTACGTTGATGGCTGCACCCAACGGACCTAAGTCATGGTGATTGCATACCCCCTGAAATTTGCGGTGTTTTCCGTTCAGATAGAAACCTTTGTCGGCAATATATTCAATGCTGCGGATACCGAAACGGGTAGAGTAGGTATCTACCAGCTGATTGTCTGCATACACGTTGGATACGGCTTTGTAGAGAGCGGGGCTTTCCGGCGACCAGAGTTGAGGCGCATTGACGATGAAGTTTTGTTCAAACGGCTGCCCGTGATTGATGCGTCCTTTGTTTTCTTTACGTGTCACTACCTTTCCATCCGGTGACAGGATTTCTGTCTCTATACGGATTTCCGTCTTTTCGCCGGCATTCTCTATCTTTGTCTGCAGGCGTATGGCGGCAAATTCATCACTGACATGGGGAGTGGTGATCTGCGTACCCCATACGGGGACGTGGACTTTGTCCGTCACAATCAGATGTACATTGCGGTACAAACCTGCTCCCGGATACCAGCGTGAAGACTGCGGACGGTTTTCCAGGCGTACCGCCAGTGTATTGTTCTTTCCGTCTTTATTCAGGAAAGGGGTAACGTTGCAATGAAAAGAATTGTAGCCGAAAGGCCAGAAGCAAGCCTCCTGTCCGTTGACGTATATACGCGCTTCGCTCATTGCTCCGTCGAACAAGAGAGTGACTTCCTTGTCGGCGGGAACATCGAAACTGGTGCGATACCATCCGGTTCCGACATATGGAAGACCTCCGGTACGTCCGGTTTTCAGTGATGCCTTTTTCTCAAAGTTCTGTGTGACTGCTACATTTTGCAGGTCGTTGTTCACATCGAAAGGTCCGAAGATGGCCCAGTCATGTGGGATAACGACCGATTCCCATTTAGTATCGTTGTAGTCAGTCTGCGCAGCTTCCGGAAAATCTCCTTTACTGAATTTCCAGTTCTTTTCGAGTAGCGTTTCGCTGCGCTGTGCTTGCAGCATACTGGCTGCGCTCATCAAAAGTACAGTTAGCAACTGTTTTTGGTGTTTCATGTTCATTTTCTCTTTTTCAGGTATATAAATTAGGGATTCGGGGTAAAGTTATGAAAAGGATTCAATAAATTTATCGTTTGAAGGCATTAAATGCAGAAGTCGGCTTGCCGCTGTCGTCAAATAAACCTTTGTGATACCCTTTCCAACCACCGTAGCACTGAGGCTCCCAGGTGAATACGCCCAGACATTGGTCTATTTCTTTCGCTTTTGTCACGAAGTCGGTAAAAAATGCTTCTGCTTCTTCGTAATTCCAGTTAATGCCGAGTTCGCACATCATGACCGGAGTATTATAGCGTTCGATCAGATTTTTTATGTTGCTTATGCAGTCGTTGTTCAGCTTGCGCCAGTCCTGTGTCTCTGGATCAGGGTAGAGTGACATGCCGATTACATCCCATTTGCCACCGTCTGCTTTCAGTCCGTCGAACAGCCAGATATAGCGGTTGGGATTGTTGCCTTCGTCGATATGTACAATCACTTTTGCCTGCGGATAGATTGCTTTGACGGCATCGTAACCGGAAGTTACCAGTTTGGCAAAGTTGGCAGTGTTTCCGCTGCTGGCCGCTCCGTCGGGTTTCAGCATGCCCGAACGTGTTTCGTTGCCTACCTGTACCCATTCCACATCGATACCTCTTGCTTTGATGGCACTCAGAACATCAGTCGTGTGGTCGGCTACAGCTTTCTGCAATTCCTCGAAAGACAAGTCTGCCCAGGCAGCAGGTTTTTCCTGTCGTCCCGGATCGGCCCAGATGTCGCTATAGTGGAAATCGATCATGATACGATAACCCAGATTGTGGGCGCGCCATGCTTTGGTCACAACATCGTCTTTGTCGCACCAGCCTTCGGGATTGAAATAGCCTTCGTTTTCAGACCATCCCTGGTCGGGGTTTACCCATACACGCAGGCGGATCGAGTTCATTCCCAGATCGCGGAGCAGGGACATGCATTCGTGGTCGTTGCCTTCGGCATCATAGAACTTGTAGCCTGATTTCTCCATTTCTGTCAGCCAGCTGACGTCCGCTCCTTTGGCGAAGCCGGACATATCATACACATTCTCTTGATTTTCCGGAAATACCGGCTTTTCATCGTTGTCGTCGCAAGCGGTGAAGAAGGCTCCGCACAACAGTGCGGAAGCCATCAATATGTTTTTGAATTGTTTCATCATTGTTCTTCGTTATCTAAAGGTTATTGCTGAACGGCGGAATAAGTTCCGTCAATCAGGTTCACTGTAATTGTATAAGTACCAGCCTTCAGCATGATACCATCGCCATTGTAATATAGCTTGCCGTCGCTTCCTCCGTAGAAAGCAGTCCATGCATTTTCTATATAGAATTGGGCTCCCCATTTGGAATCTGTTGCCAGTGTGATGGTACCGGAGTATTCGCCGGCAGTTCCGGTGCTTGCAATCGGGTTGAAGCTGTTGTCATTCTCTATTCCGTAGTAACAATAGATATTGTCGCCAAGAGCATACGTCTTATAAGTAAGCTCTTTCAGAGATACATCGAACAGATACAGTCCGGCATCGGGAGCAGGAATGTTATCGCCTTGTCCGTTAATCAGCGTACCGCTTTCGGCTGTGCTGGCAGCATCATCCTTGGCGATGGTGTACATTCTGCTGGTATCCCACTCATTGCCCGATGAGAATAAGGTCATCGCATAGTTTCCATATTTGGAGTTAACGTCTACGATGCCGGCATACTTCTGTTCTTCTTTGTAATAGACTTCTATTTTGTGGTCGTATGCCCACTCAGTGTCCGGACCGATTCCCGGCAGATACAGATATTGTCCTTCTTCCGGTTCGGGTTCCGGTTCTACGGAGCCGCCTTCCTCTACGGTAGCTGTCCATTGCTGCGGATTACTCAGGTCGATGCTCAGTGTACATTCTCCTGTTTGCGGAACATTGACAGTGATATCTCCGGCAGTTTCTCCAAAGCTCAATGCAGCGTTGCTGCCACTGAATGCGACAGGGGTGTCCTTGGCTTTTGTATCGTCGATGTCATAACCGCCATTGTCGTTGAGGTTGGCGCAGGTATGGTCATACAGTTTACCGGTTCCGTCAATCCGGACGGTGATTGTTCCGGTTGCATCCGCATTGAATGTAGCGGTCCATTTCCGGCTGGTACGGTCGAATGTCATGGTGGCATTGATGTCTCCGCTGACATTTAAAGAAGGAATCAGCAGTCCGTTCCATTGCTTGCTGTTGGTATCAAATGTGATATAGTAGCAACCGGCAGTTCCGGGGAACCAGCACTTCCAGTCGCCGGCTGTAGTGAGCAGGAACGGCATTCCGGTCTCGTTGTCATTTCTCCAGATGGTACCGTCGGCTTCCTGTACCAAGAAGTTGAACCAGCCCTCTACACCGACGAAGCCCTTGTATATACCGTCGGTATTGGCGGAGAACAGGGTCATTCCTGTGGCAGTCGCATTCTGGTCGAGTACGTTGGCAAAGCGCATATCCAGCTCATACGGGGTGATGGTTACTGCTTCTACGTTGCTATAAGCCGGATCGATGTTGTTACCCGTCGTTCCTTTCAGGCGGAAATAGAATTTTGTGGCCACGTTGGCTTCCACTCCCAGATTATTAGCGACAATGTTCAGTTCGGCACCGTTGTAAGTCTTCGAAAGGGAGGTTTCGGCAGACTCTACGATAGTACCCGAGAAGTCTTCGCTCAAAGAGACTTGCATGGCGGTTTTCAGCAAATTAGTCGGTTTAAAGTTCGGATTGCTGATAGCCAGTGTACGGTCTGTCCATGCCAGCGATAACACATTCTTCTGTGCGGTCGCTTCGGTCAGTACGATGTTGTCTGTCGAAGCAATGAGTTCATTGCTTGTCAGGCTCGACAAGTAATATTTATCTCCGTCTTCTTCGCAGGCACCCAATACGAAGAGGGTTGCCAGAGAGAGGATCAGACTATTTATTGTTTTCATATATCGTTCGTATTAGAGGATAATTAATAATTTTCATTATACAGGTTCGGATTGGCTGTAAGCTCCGTATTCGGTATCGGGTAGATATTGTATTTGCTGTTTACGGCTGTACCGCCTTTCTCGCCGCCTTTCCACTGCCACAGATATTTGTCGGTTGTGAACATGCCGTAGCGGATCAGGTCCGTACGTCTGTGTCCTTCCCAGTAAAGTTCGCGGGCGCGTTCTTTTAACAAGAAGTCAAGAGTCAGGTCAGAATCTGCTATTTTGTGCTCATCGTCACCGTATGCCCGTCTCTGAAGTTCGTTGATATAGCCCAATACCGTTCCTCTGTCACTTCCTGTGCCGCCACGTACAACGGCTTCCGCCATCATCAGATATACGTCTGCCAGACGGAACAGGGGATAATCGGTGTTCACACCGCCGTCGGCTGTATTGGAAGCCGTTTGACCATTATCTGTAAGGTTGGTCCATTTCGTTACAAAAAAGCCGTTTGACTGATCATCTATTTTATTCAGGTATTGAGTCTGGCCGTCGGTAAAGAATAAGTAGCGTTGGTCAGCTTCTCCTGTAAACAGAGCTGGTATTTCACCGCGTACGCGGAACATACCCCAGCCGCTTTTCACCCCATAGTCTTCGGGTACTTGCTTGTCGGAAGTATTACTTACCGCACCGCAAATGATATAGGTGGAAGAACCCCATGATACGGTATGCGTAGCATCTACCGGCAGGGTGAAGATAATTTCATTGGCAGTGCGCTTGTCATTATCCGCATTGAACAGGCTGCTGTAATCGTCTTCCAGAGAATATCCCTGAGCGATTGCCTGTTGGCAGGCACTGATACATTCGGTATATTTGGAAGTATTGGTGTACACTTCCGCATTCAGATAGAGTTTAGCCAGTAAGGTATATGCAGCTCCCTGTGAAGCACGACCGTAAGGACAATTCGCTTTGTCGAGCATATCATTCACGGTGCTGTTCAGTTCGCTTTCGATATAACTGAAAATCTGTGCGGCTGTATAGCGTGGAGGGAGATAACCGCTTGTCGGGTCATTCTCCGTCACAAACGGAATGTTACGGTACAGGTCGAGTGCATGATAGTAGAACAACGCACGCATAAACCGGGCTTCGGCACGGTAATGACGGATTTCACTTTGTTCCTGTTCCGTAAATTGTGCCAGCTTTTCGTCGGTAGCGTTGCGGATAAACTCATTGCACAATGCAATGTTGTAATAAATACGGTAATACATATCCGATACCCACGGGTCGTTGGCATCCCAGCTGAGGTAGGTGAGGCCGGTCACGTTGTCACCGGACAACCAGGTAGAGGCTACTTCGTCCGTACCGCATTCCTGCAGGTTGAAGAAGCAACGCATGTAGTCCTGTCCGCTGTTGCTGCTCAAATCCGGATCACCGCTTTTTTCTTGTCCGGTAGTTACCATTGCCGTATAGATTTTCCCTAACACGGCTTTATAGTTTGCGGCGCTGGTGTAGATGCTGGCGGCTGTTTCGTCTTCATGCGGATACTGGTCCAAATCGCCTATGCAGGAACTTAGCAGCAGTGCGCTGCAAAAATAGAAGGCTGTATAAAATATCTTTTTCATAATGCGCTTTTTTAAGTAATTAGAAGTTGAAACCTACGTTGAGTGAGAAGGTACGTGGACGCGGGTAGAAAGAGTTGTCTACGCCGTTGGGTACTTCCGGGTCTACACCGCTGTATTTGGTGATGCAGAATACATTTTGTACCATAGCACTGACATTTAGGCTGCATCCTTTGCAGATTTCACCTAAATTATAGTTCAGTGAGAGGTTGTCCATTTTCAGGAACGAAGCATTCTCTACATAGTAGTCCGACAAGTATTGACGGGACTGGAAACCGGTCTTCAGATAGCTCGTCGACAGGTTGTTCAACTGATAAGAGTTGTAGCTTACCGTTTCCCAGGCTCCGGTGTTCATCGCCATTGCATTGTATACATAGTTGCCGATGTTGGCACGCAGGCTGGTACTCAATGTCCATTTCTTCCAGCGCAGTGAGGTGCTGAAGCCAAGAATATAGTCAGGAGCAGGAGAGTGGTAGCGATACAGGTCTTCGGTATTGATTTCTCCGTCGCCGTTCAAGTCTACATAGGCACCTTCTACCGGTTTACCGGTTTTCTCATCATACAGTTGGTGGTAAACGTAGAACATGTAAGGAGCATATCCTTCACTTAATGTCTGTACCTGATAGCTGTCGATATACGGACCTACGGAAGTGTTGGTAGCAGCAGCTCCGGCAGCCAGCGACAGGTTTTTCACCTTCATCTTCTGCCAGGTCATATTGAAACTGAGATCCCAGTTCCAGTCGTTGGTTTGTATCGGTGTTGCGTTCAGGCTGAACTCAATACCCTGGCTGTCTACATTTCCTACGTTAGTCGTGATGTTACGGTCGAAAGTCGTTCCGGCTGCAGCGGGGACGGTTGCAATCAGATCTTCCGTTTTGCGGGTGTAGTAGTCGAAACTACCGGTAATGCGGTCTTTCAGGAAACCGAAGTCGAAACCGACATTCCATGAAGTAGTCGTTTCCCATTTCAAGTCGGAAACATACGATTTGGGACGGTAAGTATAAATGTAATCATTACCCATGATAGATTCGGCACCATTCTGGCTGATAGTATAGATGGGCAGATAGTTGTAGTTGCCGATACCGTCTTGCTGACCGGTCACACCGTAGCTGGCACGAACTTTCAGGTTGCTGAGTACTTTGTTGTTTTTAAGGAAAGACTCTTCCGTCACTCTCCATCCCAGTGCTACCGAAGGGAAAGTACCCCAGCGCACATTCTTGGCAAAACGGGAAGTAGCGTCCCGGCGTACGGTGGTAGTCAGCATATAGCGTGAGTCGAACGAGTAGTTCAGACGACCGTAGTAGGAGAGTAGTACATGGCGTTCATCGGTTGCTTTCGAAGTTTTCAGCACTTCTCCGAGCGTATTCATTTCACTGTAAAGAGGGTTGGTTGCTTTCCAGTACTGATAGTCATAACCGGCTGTCACGTCAAAACTACTCTTGATCGGTTCCACCAGTTTATTGTAGTTGGCGTATAAAGTCAGCAGACGGTTTTCTTTCTTTTGCGGACCATAGCTGTAATCCAGGCCGGAAGTGGTGTAGTTTTGTGCAGCTTCTGCTGGAACATATACACTCCCTTTACCTTGTGCGTAATCATAACCTATCGTAGCATGCAGTTTCAGATCGGGGAAGAAGTGGACACGGTAATCCGCATCGATATTTCCGATGAAGCGTCTGACATTACTATGCGAGTCGTTCATTTGGATGAGACCTACCGGGTTCATTACTGCTCCGTTTACCGGTGCACCGGTATTGTCTACCGCCTCTGTATATCCTCCGAAAGTGTCCAGGTCGGAATAAACCGGAATGGTCGGATTGATAGTAGAAGCTGCCCAGATGGCTTCCGTATTACCGAACGTGTTGTTATTGATGGAACCTTTTGCATTGATATTCAACTTCAGATGGTCTTTAAAGAAAGAAGGGTTGAGCGTAACACTTCCGGTGTATCGTTCGGCATTGTCCGTACGGAGCAGACCGCTTTGGTTGTAGTAACCTACCGATACGCGGATGGGCCAGTTCGGAGCAATCTTTCCGGTAATGCTCAGGTTGTTGTCCGTTCCGAAGGCATTCTGGTATATTTCATCGTTCCAGTCGGTGCGGGCTGTCCCCAACAAGGCTTGTTGGGCAGCCGTTCCTTGTGTCCGGATGGTGTTCACGAACTGGTCGTAACTCAACATGTCCGCTAACTTTGTACGGGTCTGAATAGAGTTGGTAGTGCTGAATGTGATTTTCATTTTGTCCGAACTTCCTTTCTTGGTAGTGATAAGGATGACACCGTTGGATGCACGCGAACCGTAGATCGCGGTTGAAGAGGCATCTTTCAGAATCGTCATGCTTTCAATATCATTCGGGTTGATGAGGCTCAGGAAATTGCCGTCATTACCGCTGATACCTCCTTGTTCCAGAGGCACACCGTCCAATACGATCAGCGGATCGTTACTTGCATTCAGTGAAGCTCCTCCACGTACACGGATCGTGCTTCCGGAAGTAGGCGAACCACTGTTGGACATGATTTGTACACCGGAGATTTTTCCGTTAATCAGTTGTTCGGGAGAACTTACCAGTCCCATGTTGAAGTCTTTGCTGCTGACATTCGTCACCGAACCGGTCAGGTCACTTTTGCGTTGCGTTCCGTATCCGATGACTACTACATCACTCAGTACTTGTGAGTCGCTTTTCATTTGTACATTCAGTACGTTGCCGTTTGCGGGGATAGCTATCACTTTAGTTTCGTATCCTACGTAAGAGAATTGTAGTTCCTTACTGTCTTTCGGTACATTCAGAGTGTAGTTTCCGTCAAAGTCGGTCACTGTACCCGTTGATGTTCCTACAATGAGAATGCTCACTCCGATCATCGGTTCTTTGTTCTCATCGATCACTTGTCCGGTCATTTTCTTGCCTCCCTGTTGGGCAAAGGCAGGAATTGCGCCTCCAAGAAAGGCTGTACATAAGATGAATAGTACAGTCAGATGGCGTAGATTTAAGATGTTACTGTTCATAATTATTGTGTAATTGATAATAGATTTATTTTATTGAAATATCGGTTAATAGTATCATTCCAGCCAGATCTCTCCAAGCTCGATCTCTGTTACCGGTCTGGCATTGCCCGGCATTGATATTTCCAGCTTTTCTGTTTTCTCCGCCTGGAAGGGTATTTCCGTTTCCGGCTGGAAGTACTGTTTCAGGAAGACGGGATAAGCTACCGGAAGCAATGCCGTGTCTGTCTGACGCAACCGGTTCAAAGGGATTCGTATGATTCCTTCCGGTGAGGGAGAAGGACAAGGGCTTTTGTACGTGTATCCGTCCGATGTAACGAAACCGGCACTGATTCCTTCCGGAAGAGCCTTCGCCCGGTTAACCCGGATACAGAGGACGGTACAATCTTTTATTTTGCCTTTTCTTCCGTCTATCTTATCTTTGACAAATGTGCGAAGGAAGTATTGCGGATTCTCTCCTTTTGATGTAAAGGTGAACCGGAGCAATGGCTTTTCTGTCGGAGATGAATCGGTTAAACTCCGGTGAAGCTCGTTCCATTCGGGGAGTGTATAGGCTTCTATCCGGCTATGGGTATCTGTTACAGTCAGTAACTGTATCGCACTACCTGGGGCGACTACACGGGTAGTCCAGTATTGGCTGAGGGTGTAGTCCCAGTCCAGCGGATTTCCGTTTGTACCGGAAGAACTTCCTGTAGCGGAACTCCCTGCAGGATAAGTACGGGTACTGTCGCCCCGGCAGACGATGATGTTATACCTGAAATAACCTTCTTTTATCTCTTCGGCGGGTATCGTTGCCTGATATGTATAGCCGTTTGTGCGCTGCATCTTGACGGACGGATTGTGATCGTTCCAGAAAGAGATCTTGTCGGTGTAAATGATGACGGAGTCGGGAAATTCCGGACCTGTTATCTGTGCTGTGATCTTCAATGGTTTGTTGGCTTCCACAGTGGTGGCAGGTGTATGCATAACTCGGTAACTCGTTGCCCGTGGTGCGGGAGCCGCGTATTCGCCCAGTCTGATCGTATTCCATTGCGAATCGGCTGTCCAGTTTTGCTTCGGCGCACAATGCTTGCGTTGCAGCAGGTAAACGCCCGGACGGAGGGAGTGAATCACTCCGTCTTTCACTTCCTCTTTTCTGCTGTTCTCTCTGTGGGCGGAGGAAGCAAGTGTTGAATTGGCCGGCGATTGAATGGCGGAAAGGGTGAATGCATTTCCCAGGTTCGGAAGTTGCAAGGCCATGTCCCAGGCACCGTAAGCGATGGTTACTACTTCTTTCTCCAGCGAAGGTTTGGCGAACGGATCATTGACGATGATTGCATCAGGCATCACTTCCAGTCTCCATACTCCGTCTTCCAGACGGTCTATGAAATAAGCGCCTGTACCTTCGTAGCGCACAACAGGAGAACTTCCACACCCTGCGATGGATACCAGTTGTGAGGCATCTTTGGGTTGCGTACGGGTGGTATTGGAGTAATAGAATTTATTTCCGTTGTTCAGTTCGCTGAGGTCTTCTGTATAGCTTACCCGGAAACCTTCACCGAACAACGTATCTTGTGGATAACTTCCGTAAGATGCGCCTCTCTTCAGGCTTTGTGCTGCCTCGGAAGCTATTTTCATGCTGATTGCCTTGTGCGGGGTATAGGCGAGATTCAGAAAATGTGTCTGATATTCGGTATTCGCGTAGGCAATGTCCATCGGGTCATATGAGAACTGGGTAATCCATTGAAAGCCGGCTGTGCGGAAAGTGCGGACCATAGCCGGATACATATAAGAGTACATGATATCCGCCGGATCAAATTCGTAAATCATTCGGGCTTTCTTATCGAAGCCTTTTACTTTATCGGCAAATGAAATATCGTAGCGGTCTACATAGGGAAGGAAGTTCCCTTGTTGTGTTTGTCCGGATACTAGACCGATGGGATACCATTGGTAAGTCGTTCCTTTGATATCGGTGTCATAGTATGCCTCTACTGTCCATTCGTTATGGCTTACATTGTAGAATACAGGCTTCCGGTTGCCGGCTTTGCGTATGGCTTTCAGCATTCGGTTGATGTAGGATTTTACTTCTTCCTTTGTGCCGGAATGGCAAGGTTCGTTATTTATTTCAAATCCTACAATAGACGGATCGTCCTTGTAAGCCAGTCCGGTGTAGGGATTGGTGTGTCTCACCAAACTATAGAGATATCTTTCTTGTGCGGCAATAGCTTCCGGTTCGGAGTGCATGCTGCATTTGTCGTACTTATAAGAAAAGCCGCTTGTCGGCTCGTTCCGTTCGGGATATCCGTTCCCGAAGTTTGTTTGTGCGGTAATCACGATATGGATATTCCGTTCTTTCAGCTTGGCAATCAGGTAGTCCATCAGGTCCAGATGATCGTTTTCTGAAAGATTTCCTTCTCCGTCTGTCAGTTCCACATCCCATAAGTGAATACGATAGGCATTGAATCCCAGTCGGGAAAGATGGTACACATCTTTATCTATAGCTGCCTTACGGTCTACTCCCAAGTATCCGAGAGCACGGTAAGCATGAGCGAAAGGGGTAGTATAATTTGCACCGAAGAAGGAAGCTTCCCGATGAGTGTCGCTCCAACGCATCACTCCGTTTCCATCTATATATATAGTAGGTATGGAAGTCGTTTTCCCTTGTGTGCCGACAAAGGTAAATAACAGGCAAATGCAGGTAAGAATAAACTGTCTTTTCATGCTATCAAATTTACTGGTTTGTTGATAGCGGCAAAGATAGATTACCTGTCATTTTAATAAAAGCACAGATTGGACATATAAGGATAAAAATAGGACGAAATGCCCTGAAATGCCCCTACAACTCATCATTCAGGTATTGGCGTGGCGTTTTTCCGAACTCTGCCTGAAAACATTTGGAGAAATAAGAGTGATTGGAAAAGCCTACCATATACATCACTTCGGCAACGGTGAATTTCTTTTGTTGCAGTAACATGGCAGCCTTCTTCATTCGGATAGATTTGATATATTCCACCGGAGACATTCCGGTCAGTTGTTTGATCTTCCGGTAAATCTGCTTGTTACTGATTCCCGACAGTTCGCAAAGTGCATTTACATTCAGGTCTGCATCGGAGAGGTGATCTTCGATCAGACGGATGATGTTCGAAAGGAATTTCTCATCCTGTGACTCAGCTTCGATCGGTTTAAGTACAGGAAGAGACTCTAACTGCTTTTTAGACTGTGCAGCCGGTATTTCATCCTCTTCTACTGCGGTGACCGGAATACTCAGTCCGATGGAAGTTCCCTTTCCTTTTTCGGAAGTGACTCCGTTGATAGAGCCACCATGCAGTTCTGTGTAAGTCTTTACCAGGTAAAGCCCGATACCGGTACCTTCTTTGCTGCCGCTATGAGGTGACTGGAAGAAACGTTGGAAAATATAAGGAATATCCTGTTGCGGGATACCTGCTCCTGTGTCGGATACGCAAATTTCCAGCAGACCGCTTTCTTGCCGATAGAAAAGGGATAAACGGATATTTCCACCCTCGGAGGTAAACTTGACGGCATTCGACAATAGATTATCCAATATCACTCCTAGTTTGATCGCATCCATATCGGCATAAATCTTTGCTTTGTTTGCTTCGAAATGGAAAGTGAACCGTTTGTCTTCTTCATATACAGAGAATAGACTGCGGCTGAACGATACCAGTTCGATGCGCGACAGGATAAGCAATGAATCTTTATTGTCTTCAATCCGGTTGAAGTTGAGTACCTGATGAATCAGCGAGTTTATTTTCATGGCGTTGCGCTGAACCTCTTCCAGTGTTTGCTTCTCATGCGCTTCCTCTGTAGCCGGAAGTAATTGGCTGATGGGAGCAATAATCCTGCTGAGAGGCGTCTTTAATTCATTGGACAGGGTGGTGAAGAAGGCCATTTTCTGGCGGGACTGCTCTAGAATCTTCTCTTTTTCCCTGCGTTCTGCTTTCAGGCGGTTTTTTACCCGGAAGAAGTTGATTGTCCATGCAATCAGGCTAAGCAGCAGTAAAACATAGATGGCTTTTGCCCATATTGTATAGTACCACGGCGGAAGAATCCGGATATTCAGAATATAAGGCTGGTCGGACGGCTGACCGTCTTTTCCCAGTTTGCTGATAATAAGCTGATAATTTCCGTAGCTCAGATTACTGTATGTAATGCGGTTGATATTGGATTTCAGGAAGTTCCATTCTTTGTCCATTCCTTCCAGACGATAAACGAACTTGTTTTTCTCATCCAGTGAATAAGGAAGATCGGATAATTCGAATGACAGGTTATTCTGATTATATTTTAATTCGATCGAGTTGGTATATCGGATATTGGGCACGTCATCTCTGGTGCGTGGTGATACCAGTTGATTGTTAATGTATAAGGCAGTCAACAGGATCGGGCGTTCCGGTTGGTGTATGGTTTGTATATCGGGGTGTGAGATACCGAAGCCGTCAGCTCCTCCCAGATAAATGCAATTCTCTTTCGGATCGAATAGCAGGCTTGTGAAGCGCTTGTCTGTCATATTCTGCAGCCGGGCATCCATTGTTTTCCGGTCGATTATCCAAAGTCCGTTGGTAGTGGACACCCAGATGTGATTCTTTACGGAAGTCATGGACAAAATCTCGTTGTTGCTGAAACTTCCGAAAGAGATACTTTGCTGGCTCTCGTCTTTGGGATTGATACGCATGACACCGCCATGAAACCCTACCCAGAGCATACCGTCCTCATCACATAACAGGTAGTTGGGGCTTTTCTCTCCGTTTAATTCGTCAGCAAATAATTTTGTCACTTCCCGTGTGCGGGGATTAATTTTGTCTATCCCTTTATTATTGTAGAGCAACACCCATACATTGCCTTCATTATCGGGAATAATCTGGTTGATAAACATGCCGGACAGTCCGTTGTGGACGGAGTAATTCTGTTCGGCTACATATTGTCCGGAGGCAGACTGCATCAGCCTGTGCTTGTCTACTACAAAGATTCCTCCCAGACAGGTTGAAATCCACAGATGTCCGGCATTGTCTTCGAACATATAATAAGTCCAGTTGGTGTTATATGTTCCTGTACTGTCTACAATGTTATAGTGCACGAATTGGCGGGTTGCATAATCGTAGCGGTTGATGCTTCCGTCGGTAGCTATCCATAGCTGCTGTTCCTTATCTTCGTAAATATGCCGGATACGGTTGTGTGATAACGGATAAGTCTTGTCACCCATTCTGTACCAGATAGCGTTATGCTTGTCTCCGGCAGGATCGGTGAAGCGGATTAATCCGTTGGTACCTCCAAACCAGTAGAAACCTTTTGAGTCGCGGAATAGGGAGTAGAACTGATTTCCGTCTCCCGTACCTGTAATCTGTGAGATCGGAATAAATTGCAGGGCGCTGTTGTAGCGTGAAAGGGAAATGCCGTAGTCGGTGCCCAGCCAGATGTTATGTTCCTGATCGGCAAAGATATTCCAGATGATGTTATTCGTCAACGACTGGATATTGCGGGAATCGTGAATGATGTGCTGTAGAGGAGTGACATCATTGTGATAGACGTACAGGCCGTTGTCCGTACCTGCCAGCAGATATCCATTTCCATCCAGAGCCAGTGATTTGATCGAGTTGTTATGGAAGGCTTCTGTCTGCTTCATCTGTCCGGTTGATGGAAAATACTGGAAAAGGTAACCTTCCGTACCGATCCAAATACATTGGCGGCCCGTATCTTCCAGCAAGGAATTGACGAACAGGTTGCTTTGACTGCTATTGACGGGAAGGGGAATCTTTTCGAATTTCCCGTTTGAGGCAATATAGCGGCACAGCCCGTTGTAGGTTCCCACATAAATCTGATTGTCTCCGGTGCGGATAATGGAGTAGATGGTATTATGGGGTAATCCGTTGCGCTTTGTGCCGAGAGGACTTAGCTTCCGGTTTTGCAGCTGATAGGTGTATAAGCCATTTAATGCGCCTATCCACAGGGTATCTCCTTGAAGTGCCATTGTGCGTACATCTGTCGGAAAGTCTGTTGCCGGTTGCTCGTAGCGGTCAGTCCGGTAATTGTAGATTAGGATTCCGTTGTCCGTACCCATATATAAATAGGTGTTATCTATAATGACACCGCAATAGATACGGGTGTTATTGATTTCTCCGTAAGTGAAATGCTGCTGTGTGGAATAACCGTCATAACTGAATAATCCCTTGTTGGAACCTATCCATATCAGTCCTTCGCTGTCTTGAAGGAAACAACTGACCACCGATGCTTCAGCACCGAGATAAATATTGTCGAATTGCTGATAATTTACTTTTTGTCCATAGGCGGTGCTGCTTTGAATGCAACATGCACAAAGGAAAAAAAGAATGGCTATGATTCGTTGATACATGATATCAGGTTTGCAAGGCATTAAATCTTTAATTGTTGTGTTAATATTAGCACTCTTGATTGCAAATGTAGGAAAAATGTCGGTTACACTTGTAAATCTCCCCGTCTTTTTGTTCCTTTGCTCTATATTTATAAAACAGAATAGTTCGGAATGAAAAAGCTAATTTATCTGCTTTTGTTACCATTGGCTCTGGCAGTGGCAGCCTGTGGCGGTAAGAACGGAAGTTCAAATAAAGAATCGGTATTGGCAAGGCAAGACAGTGTAGATGCTCACGGGTTGCAGCGTATGCAAAGTTCAAAAGCTGAAACTGATATTAAGTTTAAGGGAAGAGACTATCATTCGCTGGTTTCGCGTACTCCTGACGAAAGTCTGCCTCACGTCTCCAATGAGATGGGGGATACGTATGTAGACAATAAAATAGTGTTGCGCATCACCCGGGGAAGTGAAAACGTACTCAACAAGACATTTACGAAGAACGACTTTTCATCGGTAGTCGACGCGAAATTCCTTTCAAAATCCATACTTGAAGGAATCGTATATGACAAGACTACACCGGAGGGAATTGTCTACGCCGCCAGTGTGTGCTATCCGCAGACCGATTTGTATGTTCCGCTTTCCATCACTGTAACGGCCGATGGAAAAATGAGCATAAAGAAAGTAGATATGTTGGAAGACGATTATACGGAAGAAACACCTGAATAGGCTTGTGAATGGGGATATAAGACGTTTCTGACAGAAGAATTGCACAAATGTGAAAGCATTTGAGACAAACGAAAGGCAGCCGTAAGGGTTGCCTTTCGTATTTTTGCACCGTCGATAAACTTAATACCGGATAGAATGAAAAAATACATTTTGGTTATTTATATGATGGCGGCAGGATGCACGATGCTGACTGCTCAGACTAAAAATACGCAAACACTGATGCCACTCACCGAACGGGTAAACGTACAGGCTGACTCTGCACGTATCAACCAGATTATTGACGGTTGCTGGGTAGCTGTCGGGACGAATAAACCTCATGCCATTCAGCGTGATTTTACCAACCTGTTTGATGGCAAGCCCTCCTATCGCTTTGAACTCAAAACCGAAGACAATACACTGGAAGGTTATGCGAAAGGAGAAACGAAAGGACGTGCCGAGTTTTCATATTGCTATGCAACTTCTGACGATTTTAGGGGATTACCTGCCGACGTTTATCAGAAAGCACAGATCACAAAGACAGTTTATCATCACGGGAAGGGAGCTTGTCCGCAAGGAAGTTCCCGCGACTATGAGTTTTCGGTTTTTATTCCTTCTTCTTTAGACAGCAATGTCTCCACCATCTTTGCCCAATGGCACGGAATGCCCGACCGGACGCTGGTCCAGACTCCTCAGGGCGAGGTGAAGAAACTGACTGTTGACGAATTTGTAGAACTGGAAAAAACGACCTTCTTCAAAAAGAATGTCGGACACGAAAAAGTGGCCAGACTGGATAAACAAGGTAATCCGGTGAAAGATAAAAATGGAAAACCTGTATATAAGGCAGGAAAACCCAACGGATGGTTGGTTGAACAGGGAGGATACCCGCCATTGGCATTCGGATTTTCCGGAGGACTGTTTTATATCAAAGCAAACTCCGACCGTAAATGGCTGACAGACAAAGATGACCGTTGCAATGCAAACCCGGGAAAGACGCCCGTTATGAAACCGCTGACTTCTGAATACAAGGCATCCACCATTGCCTACAAATTACCTTTTGCCGATTTCCCGAAAGACTGCTGGATTACTTTCCGTGTCCATATCGACTGGACGGTTTATGGCAAGGAAGCGGAAACGATTGTGAAACCGGGCATGCTGGATGTACGGATGGATTATCAGGAGCAAGGTAAGAAAGTGAGCAAACACATTGTCGATAATGAGAAGATTCTGATTGGACGTAACGACGAAGACGGGTATTACTTTAAGTTCGGAATTTACCGCGTAGGTGATAGTACCGTTCCCGTTTGCTACAATCTCGCAGGATATTCGGAAAGATAAATAGGTAAATAGTTAAGGTTAAAAGTTAAGGTGAAGAGAGAGCGATCCGGATGTTCCTGAGTGGGCATCCGGATCTTTTTTATGGGGTAAATTCAAGACTGAAAGTTAAAGAACATAAAAAAGAATGTGATCTCTGGTTATTCCCAAATCTTTCCTAAATCTGTATCGTTATTTGCAGTATAAAACTTATCAGATATAGTATTAACTAAAAAGAATAACGATTATGAAGAAAATTTTATCTTTGCTTGTGATGGCTATTGTAGCTATACAGTTCTCATTTGCCGGCGATGTGATTACAAAGGATATGAATCAGCTACCGCTTCCGGCACGCAACTTTATCAACCGTCATTTTACCAAACCTCAGGTGGCTCATATCAAGATTGATAAAGATCTGTTGGAGTCTGCCAAGTATGAAGTGTTATTGACGGATGGTACGGAAATAGATTTTGATAGCAAAGGTAACTGGGAGGAAGTAAGTGCTAGTAAAGGGCATGCAGTTCCGGTAAGTGTTGTTCCTTCGTTTGCTGTCAGTTATCTGAAAGAGCATAACTTCACAGAGCCTGTGACAAAAGTGGAGCGTGACCGGAAAGGATATGAAGTGGAATTAAGTACCGGCGTTTCTTTCAAGTTCGACAAGAAAGGAAAATTCCTGAAAGCGGATGATTGATGATTAAATGAAAATATGATATAACCTAAATCCTAAGAATTAATTATGTTGAAGTTTAAGTTTGGCGCATGGGCAGTCGTTTTAATGCTGACTGCCTTCTCTTTCAGCGCATGTGATGATAATGATGATGAAACGTATAATCCGCCTGCCAATATCACAGAGGCATTGAAGCAACTATATCCGAATGCCCAGAATGTGGAGTGGGAGATGAAAGGAGATTATTATGTAGCTGACTGCTGGGTGACTGGTGACGAACTGGATGTCTGGTTCGACGCGAATGCCAACTGGGTGATGACGGAAAACGAACTGGATAGTATCGATCAGTTAGTACCTGCCGTTTATACCGGTTTCCGTAATTCCAACTACAGTTCATGGGTAGTGACCGATGTGTTTGTATTGACGTATCCGCAGCATCCTACTGAGTCCGTGATTCAGGTGAAACAGGGAAATCTGAGATTTGCACTGTACTTTTCGCAGGAAGGAGGCTTGTTGCATGAAAGGGATATCACCAATGGCGATGATACGAATTGGCCGGTTATGGAGTAGAATTAGTTATGTACAGAGGAATGTGGACAGACACTCCTCTGTAGTCATTATATTACATTTGTTGATAATCTTTGGCCAGTCCTCCTTCGCTGGTTTCCTTATACAGTGAGGGCAGGTCATGTCCGGTTTGTTTCATTACCTGTACCACTTTGTCGAAAGAAACACGGTGCATACCGTCTGTAAAGGCTGAATAAAGATTGGCATCCAGTGCACGGGCGGCAGCATAAGCATTCCGCTCGATACAAGGGATTTGAACGAGACCGCATACGGGGTCGCAAGTCATCCCCAGGTGGTGTTCCAGCCCCATTTCCGCAGCATATTCAATCTGTGCCGGACTTCCTCCGAATAATTGATTGGCTGCTGCTGATGCCATCGCGCAGGCAACGCCGACTTCTCCCTGACATCCTACTTCCGCACCGGAGATGGACGCATTGAACTTGACAATGTTTCCAATTAGCCCAGCTGTAGCCAAGGCGCGAAGAATCCGCATGTCACTGAAGTCACGGCTTTTTTGTAAATGATAAAGTACTGCCGGCATCACTCCGCAGGAACCACAGGTAGGGGCAGTCACGATCTTTCCACCGGAAGCGTTTTCTTCGCTGACTGCCAGTGCGTAAGAGAAAACGAGTCCTCTGGATTGCAGAGATTGTTTGTATCCGGTAGCACGTATATAATAGGTGGAAGCTTTTCTACGTAAGTTCAGCGGTCCGGGCAATACACCTTCCGCTTCCAGACCTCGGTGGATAGCGTCTTTCATTGTGTCCCATACTTCTGCCAGATAGTCCCATATATCCTCGTTCTCACATTCCTTGACATACTCCCAATAACTTTTTCCGGTACGTTCACACCATTGCAGGATTTCGGTCATGTTGTTCATGCCGTATACTTCCGGGCTTTCGATTGTCGGGTTGTCATTATTCTCTGCCAAAGCTCCGCCACCGATACTGTAAACCGTCCAGTTTTCCAATATCTTGTTGTTTGCATCCAGAGCGGCAAATGTCATTCCGTTCGGATGGAAGGGGAGGAAAACTTTGGGTTGCCATACGATTTCTACCGGAGCGGCAGGTTGTAAAGTATCTATGATAGCCACATCCGTCATGTGCCCTTTGCCTGTAGCTGCCAAACTTCCATAAAGGGTTACTTTGAAAGATGCGGCATCCGGATGACGTTCAACAAACATTTCTGCAGCTTTACGAGGGCCCATTGTATGACTGCTGGAAGGACCTGTGCCGATTCTGTATAATTCTTTTATTGATTTCATGGATGGGTGCGCTTTAGTTAATACCATTTCTTTTTTCTGAAGTACAAATATACAATAATACCGATAACCGCCATTATAATCCAGGCAAATAAATATCCGTACCGCCAGTCCAGTTCGGGCATCCATTTGTAATTCATTCCCCACACACCGACAAGAAACGTTAGCGGGATGAAAATGGTGGATACGATGGTCAGCCGCTTCATGATATCGTTCATTCGTAAATCATTGTTCGAGATATACAGGTCGACTAATGAAGACAGTGTTTCACGGCAGATTTCAATCGTTTGTAATACAAATTGTAAATGGTCGTTCACATCATTGTAGAAGGCACGGTTTACTTTATGTATAAGGAGATTTTCTGCCCGCAACAATTTTACATATTGCTCTTTAAGCGGGAGGATGGCCTTTTTCATCAGCATATATTGGCGGCGCAGCCCCTGAATCTGAATGCCGATGTCATTCTCATTGGTAATCATCAGCAGTTCTTCTTCCAGGTCTTCAAGTGCATCGTCGATGGAAGATATCGTTGAAATGTAGTTCGCCATGATGCTGTTCAGCAATACACTGAGCAGATAATCCGTCAGACGGCTACGGATTTTCAGTATATCGTTTCTCAATGCGGCGTTGATTTCATCAAAGAAATCTGTTTCTTTTTCAAGAAAGGTAAGTACATAGTTATTTCCCAGAATGATGCAGACTTGTTGTTGGAGCAATCCGTCGAGGTCATCATCCTCTTTATGCTCATTGGGATAGAATATTTTCAGGATCAGGACAATATATTTGTCATGCTCTTCTATTTTCGTCGGGTGGTCGGCATTTAATATGTCTTGTAAAACGAGGAAGTCTATTTCAAAATGACTGCAAATCTCACGGATGGTTTCCGTATCTTTCAGCCCGTGTACCTGCAGCCAGTTGATTCGTTCGTTATCCAATGTTTCTTTGACGCTTTGGAAGGTGTCACCGGAACTTTCCTGCATCTCGGTTGCATTGTATGTGCAGAGATGTAAATGGGTGGGGGTAAGGCTGTCCCCTGTGTAAATAAGCTTTTCGCTTAACAGATTATTCTTCATGCTTTATTCTCGTTTTAGAAAATCACTGTAACACAAAGGTAGTGGTTTTCTAAATGAGAACAAGTTCTTCGATCGTTTTGTTTTCAGATTAGTCAAAATCGACTACCGTAATTCCGGCACCTCCGAACTGGACATGCTCGTCTGCATAATGACTGACGCCCGGTACGGTGGACAGGTATTGGCGGATGAGTGTACGGAGTATTCCGGTTCCTGTTCCGTGAAGAATACGTACACGGTCCATGCCGACAAGGATGGCATCGTCTACGAAATAAGTGATAGCCTGCAGAGCCTCGTCACCACGCATCCCCCGTACATCAATATCTTGCTTGAAATTAAGCTTCTTCTCGTACATCTGGTCATGTGTCTGACTGCTGACAAACGTACTTTTGGCTATTCCTTCCGTCTTGGGGGCTGCGTTGCTTCGCTCCAGACGATCCAGTTTCACCGTGGTTTTAATGCTTCCGAAAGCGACGGTTGCATTTTTACCATTGATTTCCATGACCTGTCCGACGCTTGTCTGTCCCTTGATCTTTACGTTCTCGCCAACAGTGATAGGTATTACTTTAGGGGTAGCGGCTGTCTGTGATGCGGCGTTTTTCGGTTCGTTTTTCTTGTTTTTCTTCCGTTCCTGTTTCTCTTTCAGCTTCTCCATTTTGCGGGCAATCTTTTCTTCCTGTTCTTTGGAAGTCATTGTTTCCAGGGAAGTACGGAAATCGTTCAGCTCCTGGCGTACTAGGTGAGTCTTTTCTTTTTCGGCCTGAGCTTCTTTAATCGTACGGATGGTATTTTCGATGCGGGCGTTCGATTCCTGCAACATTCGTTCAGCTTCTTCTTTAGCTTGTCTGATAATCTCCTTCCGTGATTTTTGCAACTCTTCCATTTCCGTTTGATAACGGGCGATGGTGTCTTCCATGTGTTTTTCCCGTTGGCGGATCGTTTGTCGTTTCCCTTCCCAGTAGCGCTTGTCGCGTACAATGTCCTGAAGATATTTATCGGCATTGATGTATTCGCTTCCTACAATTTCCGAAGCATCTGCAATCACATCTTCCGGCAATCCGATTTTCCGGGCAATCTCTACGGCAAATGAACTGCCCGGATTTCCGATTTGTAGTTGAAAGAGTGCCTGCATCAAATGGCGGTCGTAAAGCATGGCGCCGTTGACTACTCCTTCATGATCTTCGGCAAAATGCTTCAGATTCTGATAGTGAGTCGTTATTACTCCGAACGTTCCTTTCTGATTGAAACGTTTCAGCACAGCTTCGGCGATGGCTCCTCCGATCTGTGGTTCCGTACCTCCCCCGAACTCGTCGATCAGGATGAGGCTGCGTTCATTGCAGCTTTTCATCATGATTTTCATATTGGTCAGGTGCGAAGAATAAGTACTCAGGTCATCTTCGATGGACTGTTCGTCACCGATATCGATGAAGATACTGCTGAACATACCTGCATGACTGCGTTCGTGCAAAGGAATCAGCATACCGCATTGCAACATATATTGTAGCAAACCGACTGTTTTCAGACAGACAGACTTTCCTCCGGCATTGGGACCGGAAATGATAAGGATACGCTGCTTTTGGTTTAGTTCTATATCCAGTGGAACAACCTTTTTCCCATGTTTGGCTAATGAGAGTTGCAGTAAGGGATGCACTGCCATTGTCCAATCCAATAGTTGTTCCTTTTCTACTGTCGGTTTCAGGCTGTTGGTCTGTATGGCAAAATAACTTTTCGCACGGATAAAGTCGATCTCTGCCAGAAATTCATACGATTGAAGGATGTCTGGAATAGATGGACGCAGGATATTGGAAAACTCTGTAAGGATACGAATGATTTCCCGTCGTTCATCCCCTTCAAGTTCGCGAATACGGTTGTTGGCTTCTACGACCTCTGCCGGTTCGATGAATACGGTCTTTCCACTTGCCGATTCATCGTGCACGATACCTTTGATCTTTCGTTTTAATCCCGGTGCGACAGGAATAACGAGACGGCCGTCACGCATAGTCGGAGCTACGTCTTTGTCTACATAGCCTTCAGATTGTGCATTGCGCAGGATACTGTTTAGTGAACGTGAGATACTTCCCATTGTGCTGGACAGCTCCCGACGGATACGGGCCAATTCGCTGGACGCATTGTCTTTTATTTTTCCATATTTATTAAGGATACCGTCTATTTTACCAATCAGTTGAGGGAATACGGCTATATCTCCCGCCAACCGTTTCAGGCTGGGGTAGGGTACATCGTTTTCCTCCTCTTCTTCATTCCGGTGTAGAAAACGTACGATATCACGAATAGTCTCTAATGAACGGCGTAGGTCAAATAGTTCTTGTTCGTCCAAATACATGCCTTCTATCCGTACCCGTTTCAGTGATGGGCGGACATCGAAGAAGAATTGATCGGGAAATCCGTCTTCTTCCTGAATGATACGCACAAATTCAGTTACCTGGTTCAGTTTCTCTTCCACTTCTTCAAATTGCTCGGTAAAGCTCATGTCTGAAACCCGTTCTTCGCCTAAAGTGCTGAGACACTTGTCTTTCAGTAACTGCCTTATTTGGTCGAATCCTATCTTTTGCTCAAAATTTTGAGGATATATCATGTCTTTATACTTATTATAGGCTGCAAAAATACGATTATTTCGCGAAAAAAATGTCAGATTGTTTGCA
>ENA-UEQX01000195-UEQX01000195.1-human-gut-metagenome-genome-assembly--contig:-NODE-195-length-41961-cov-7.037890_pt1 | contig 41961 bp, 42 predicted proteins | sample MGYA00242952_ERZ507952 | MGnify/ENA primary metagenome ERZ507952 (study PRJEB26167, sample SAMN06115425) | human gut metagenome | host: Homo sapiens | place: China:Sichuan | collected 2015-04-07... | reverse complement strand
AGCGTATCATAATTTTTGACAAAAAGCAACCAGATGAGGTTGCTTCTATTTTTTTCGATGAATATACCATGGCAGATACATCCCCGCCAGCACCAGGGCCACGGCGGGGAGAAAGCCCAGGATATACCACTGTTCCCCAAACCACTGGGTAAACAGGGCCGTCACCGGGCTGCTGGTGGGGCCGTTCAGAAAGTAAAAGTTGGTGTACAGCACTTTATTTAAAAAGTAAATGGGCAGCGCCGAGCCAAACAGGAATGCCAGCACCGCCGGGAGCCGCCGCACCTGCGGGCGGAACCCGCCCGCCACCAGCAAAACCGGGTAAAGCACCAACAGCCCATGGAGGGTAACAGAATGCAGGTTGATGAGGCTCCACGCCTTTGTCCCCAGCCACCCGGGGCAGAGCAGCGCAATGGCGGCCCCCGGTGCGCAGAGGGCGTAGAGCTCCTCTTTGCACCAGTCCTTTCCGGTCAGGGTGCAGGTTGTGCAGAGGAAAATATGGATGCTGCACAGGTGGAGAGGCAGGTAGCTCCAGTTCCACTGCCCGGTGGCCAGCATGGCAATGACCAGCACGGCTTCATCTGTCAACAGCAAAACCGTAACGCCCCACAGGATGCGCCGCCGGGTGCGTTCCGGGCTGCGGCGGTACCAGCGGGCTGTCAGCAGGATGCAGACTGCAACTGCTGCCAGCTCCGCCCAGTGCACCGCTCCAAACAGCGGATAGCCCTGATACCCCGGGCCATACCGCCGGGCGATCATTTCATACGACATCCAGAACTCACTCATCTGCTCCACCGCCTTTTTGCCTTTATGATAGGCTTTTCCTGCCCAAAAAGGAAGTGTTTCGCCAGAAAAATCTCCAAAACAGGTGCACAGCGGCGCAAAATGTGGTATTCTACTGTTGGTTCGTAAATTCATGTCGTTTCGACATCTTACACAAAAAGAAAAGGAGAATTTTTATGACTCTGACAACTGGGATCCACGGCGAGCAGTCCGTGGCTGTGACCAACGAAAACACCGCAAAAACCATGGGAAGCGGCACGCTGGACGTGTTTGCGACTCCCGCTCTGGTGGCACTGGCCGAGAAGACCTGCTGGATGAGCGTGGCTTCCGCGCTGGACGAGGGCTGCGGCACCGTGGGCACCAAACTGGAGCTGGAGCACACGGCCCCCACTCCCGTGGGCATGACCGTGACCTGCGAGAGCGAGCTGGTGGCCGTGGAGGGCCGCAAGCTGGTGTTCAAGGTCTCGCTCCACGACGAGAAAGGCCCCGTTGGCGGCGGCACCCACGAGCGCTTTGTCATCAACAACGCCAAGTTTGCGGCCAAGGCCGAGAGCAAAAAGGGCTAATCTTTCGGTTGTTCCAATAATTCCAGCGGCGGCGGGTCGGCCCGCAGGGCCTCCTGCTCGGCTTTCTGCTGGGCCTCCCACAACAGGCGGGCGGCCTGCTCGCTGGCGCGGAACAGCTCAAAATACAACGCTTTATAATCCGGCGCGGCAAACACCCCCTCTCTTTCTTTCTGGGGGATAGTCTGCCCCGCCGCACTCCAAAACAAACCTGATCTTCAAGAGGAATCATTTTCATGAAAAAGAACAATCTCTCCTGGGTGGGCGCTCTGCTCGTCTTCGGCCTGCTGTTGTGGTGCACGTCTGCCACACCGGGCAAGATCGCGGACCCGTCTACTTACACCTGCGCCGTGTACAGCACGGCACTTTCCCTGCTGCCTCCGGTGGTGGCCATCGTGCTGGCCCTGAACACCAAGGAGGTCTACACTTCCCTGCTGGTGGGCATTGCCACCGGTGCCCTGCTTTACGCCAACGGCAACCTGGAGCTGGCCCTGACCACCCTGTTCTTCCATGAGGACGGCGGCATGGTGTCCAAGCTGTCCGACAGCAGCAATGTGGGGATCCTGGTCTTCCTGGTCATGCTGGGCATTCTGGTGGCCCTGATGAACAAGGCCGGCGGCAGCGCGGCCTTTGGCCGGTGGGCCTCCACCCATATCCACACCCGGGCCGGGGCACAGTTCGCCACCCTTCTGCTGGGGATCATGATCTTTGTGGACGACTACTTCAACTGCCTGACCGTCGGCTCGGTCATGCGCCCGGTCACTGACCGTCAGAAAGTCTCCCGCGCCAAGCTGGCCTACCTGATTGACGCCACGGCGGCCCCCATCTGCATCATTGCGCCAGTGTCCAGCTGGGCTGCTGCTGTTACTTCCTCGGTGCCCGAGGGCTCCGGCATCAACGGCTTTACCATGTTCCTGCGCACCATCCCGTATAACTATTACGCCATCCTCACCATGGTCATGAGCCTGTTCGTCATCTTTACCGGGACGGACTACGGCCCCACGAAGCTGAATGAGACCAACGCCATGACCGGCGACCTCTTCCCCACCGAGGACCGCCCCTACGGCGATGATGTGGACGACGGCACCGACACCAAGGGCCGTGTCATCGACCTGGTGGCCCCGGTCATCGTCCTCATTGCGGCCTGCATCTTTGGCATGGTGTACACCGGCGGCTTCTTTGAGGGCACCGATTTCATTACCGCCTTTGCGGACTGCAACGCTTCCATGGGCCTTGTCATGGGCAGCAGCATTGCCCTGTTCTTTACCTTTGTGTTCTACCGCGTGCGGGAAGTTATGACGTTCCAGGACTTTGCCGCCTGCATCCCCGAGGGCTTCAAGGCCATGGTCAGCCCCATGCTGATCCTGACCCTCGCCTGGACGCTGTCCGGCATGACCGGCCTGCTGGGTGCAAAATATTACGTCGCCAACCTGCTGGGCGGCTCGGCCGCGGCCCTGCAGTATCTGCTGCCGGTCATCATCTTTGTGGTAGCCGTCTTCCTGGCCTTTGCCACCGGCACCTCCTGGGGCACATTCTCCATCCTCATCCCCATCGTCTGCCATGCATTCCCGGAGGGAGAGATGCTGGTCATCTCCATTGCGGCCTGCCTGTCCGGCGCCGTCTGCGGTGACCACTGTTCCCCGATCTCCGACACCACCATCATGGCCTCGGCTGGTGCCCATTGCAGCCATGTGAACCACGTTTCCACCCAGCTGCCCTATGCGCTGACGGTGGCCGGTGTCTCGGCGGGCTGCTATGTCCTCACCGGCCTGTCGGAGGCCGTGCTGGGTGCCCGGGCCAATCTGGTCAGCTCTCTGGTACTGTTGGGCGTCGCCATTTTCCTGGAGCTTATCGTGTTGAGCGTCATCCGGGTGCGGACGGGCCACGGCAAAAAAGTTGTTCGCTGAAAATTTTGCGACAAGCGTTGATTTTTTCCTCCAAAACGTGATATACTAAAAGAAATTGAGTTAATTTGTCACAAGGAGGGCGTTCATCTTGCTGGAAGAAGTGTTTCAGGAAGTCTACACCAAGTTCAAACTGCATTTTTACCAGAGCGTGTTCCAGCGCTTTGCTACCCGGGAGGCGACCCTGACCACGGTGGAGTCGTTCTGCATGGAGGGCATCATGGCCATGGGAGAGCCCACCATTGCCGAGTTTTCCCGGATGATGGGCATTTCCACCCCCAATGCCGCTTATAAGATCGGCAGCCTGGTCCGCAAGGGCTATGTGGAAAAGATCCAGTCCACGGTGGACCGCCGGGAGTACCATCTCCGCCCCACACAGAAGTATATCAACTACTACAACATCAGCTATTCCTACCTGCACACCGTCATTGAGCGTGCCAGGGAGCGGTTCTCCCCGGAGGACTGCAAAAAGCTTGAGGAAATGCTCTCGGTGGTCAGCCATGAGCTGATGCCCGAGCTGGATATGCTGACCCGTGTTCAGGCCGAGGCCCCGGAGCGTGCCGCGGAGGATGAGAAGACCAACGCATAAAAGCCGCAAACAAAAAATCCATCGCTGTCAAAAACAGCGATGGATTTTTTCTTTCCAGAAATACGCTCAGACGTTCGCCGCGCCCCGATCGAGAATTTTATCGAACCGGGACAGGAACGTGAACACCGTGATACTGGCCGCCATGATGTCGCTGACGGGCTCCGCGAGGAAGACCGCGAACACCGGGTCCGGCAGGAGGTGCGGCAGGAGGAAGATGAGCGGGATGAGGAGAATGAGCTTGCGCAGGCAGGCCAGCAGGAGGCTGACCTTGGCCTGCCCCAGTGCCATAAAGCTCTGCTGGCAGGCGATCTGAACGCCCATGGCAAAGAAACCGGCCATGTAGATGCGCATAGCCCAGGTGGTGTACTGGATAAGGGTGGCATCGGAGGTGAAGATGCCGGCCACCAGCCCGGGCACCAGCATCATCCCCAGCCAGAACAGGGTGGTGTACCCGAAGCAGAGGGTGAACTGGAAACGGAACGCCTCTTTCACACGGGCCTGATTGCCCGCGCCAAAGTTGAAGCTCATGACCGGCTGGCCGCCCTGGCAGATGCCCTGAATGGGCAGGGTGCAGAGCTGGGACACGCTGGTGATGACGGTCATGGCACCCACGGCCACATCGCCGCCGTACCGGGCCAGGCTGGAGCTGAAGCTGATGGAGAGCAGGCTTTCGGTGGAAAGCATCACAAAGGTGGAGATGCCCAGCCCCATCACGGGCAGGATGACCCGGCCCTCGGGCCGCAGGTGCTCTCTGCGGAGCCGGAGGATGGTCTTGCTCCCGGTGAGAAAACGCAGGATCCAGAAGGCACCCACGGCCTGGCTGAGCACCGTGGCAATGGCGGCACCCCGCACGCCCATGTCCAGCACAAAGATGAGGATGGGGTCCAGGATGATGTTGATGCCCGCGCCGATGACGGTGGTCAGCATACTGATCTTAGCAAAGCCCTGGGTGGTGATAAAGGGGTTCATGCCCATGACGAGGAGGACACAGACCGAGCCCAGGATATAGATGCGGCTGTAGGCCAGCGCGTAGGGCAGGGTGGCCTCGCTGGCACCAAAGAGCCGCAGCAGGATGGGAGCCCCGGCATAGAACCCGATGGTAAGCACCACGGCAAAAAACAGCAGCATGGTAAAGCTGTTGCCGATGATCTTTTCGGCTTCTTCTTTGTTGCCCTGCCCCAGCGCGATGGCCGTGCGGGGCGCGCCGCCCGCGCCGATGAGCATGGCAAACGCGTTGAGCAGCATCAGGATGGGGGCAAACAGGCCCACACCCGTCAGCGCCGCCGCGCCAATGCCCGCAATATGGCCGATATAAATACGGTCCACGATGTTGTACAGCAGGTTGACCACCTGAGCCACAACGGCGGGGATCATGAGCTGGAGCAGCAGCTTTTTGACATTGCCGCTCCCCATGTTCTGTCTGGTCTGCGCCATGAAATCTCTCCTTTGAGTTGAAATTTTTCAACAAAGTGCAATTCGTAAAGCAAAGCACGGCAAAAATCGACCGGCTTTGACAAAAAACACGAAAAACGCCTGAGACTATTGTAACACGGCGGCGGGGGGAACACAAGAACGCCTCCGGGGCCGGGCATGGCAACATTACTGTTCCGGTGCATTGAATTTACCGATGGCTTGTGTTACACTGGATTCGTTCGTTTTGGAATTTGAGATAGGAGAAAAATATGGAATCTCAACACAAAAAGCGGAGCGCGTTCTCCGGCAAGATCGGCTTTGTGCTGTCGGCCGCAGGCGCGTCCGTTGGCCTTGGCAACATCTGGCGTTTCCCGTATCTGGCGGCCAAGTATGGCGGCGGCATCTTTCTGCTCATCTACATTCTGCTGGCGTTCACGTTCGGCTATACCATGATCGTGGCGGAGACGGCTCTGGGCCGGATGACCAAGAAGAGCCCGGTGGGCGCTTTCGCGGCCTTTGGCAAAAAGGGCGGGCTCTCGTTCGGCGGCTGGATCAACGCCATCATCCCCATCCTCATCGTGCCCTATTACTCGGTCATTGGCGGCTGGGTCATCCGGTACCTGGCGGATTACATTGCCGGGCACGGCAAGGAGCTGGCCACGGACGGCTATTTCTCGTCGTTCATCTCCAATGGTGCTTCGGCGGAGATCTGCTTTGTCATCTTCACCATCTTCACGCTGGCGATCATCTTTGCGGGCGTCCGCAACGGCGTGGAACGGGTCTCCAAAGTCATGATGCCCATTCTGGTGGTGCTTTCCGTCATCATTGCGGGTTACTCCGTCACCCGGCCCGGGGCGCTGGCGGGTGTGAAGTATTTCCTCGTGCCCAATGTCGCCCATTTCTCCTGGATGACCGTCGTCACGGCCATGGGGCAGATGTTCTATTCCCTGTCCATCGCCATGGGCATTCTGGTCACGTTCGGCTCCTATATGAAAAAGGACGTCTCGATTGAGGAGTCCACCGAGAACGTCGAAATTTTTGACACGGCCATTGCCATCATGGAGGGCCTGATGATCATTCCGGCGGTCTTCTCGTTCTCCGGCGGCGACCCCGATACTCTGCAGGCTGGCCCGGCCCTGATGTTTATTACCATCCCCAAGGTGTTCGACAGCATGGGCCTTGGCACCGTGGTGGGCATCCTGTTTTTCACGCTGGTGCTGTTTGCGGCGGTCACCAGCTCCATTGCCCTGACCGAAAGCGCCGTCTCCACCTTTGAGGACGAGCTGGGTTGGGACCGTCATCAGGCCACCGTCCTCATCGGCGTCATCATGCTGGTGCTGGGCAGCCTCTCGGCCCTGGGCTACGGCCCGCTGGCAGGCGTGACCGTGTTCGGGATGCAGTTTTTGGATTTCTTTGATTTCCTTACCAACTCCGTCATGATGCCCATTGCGGCCATCACCATCTGCCTGCTGGTCTCCCGCGTCATCGGTGTAAAAAAGATCGAGGAAGAGGTCACGTTGAGCGGCAAACCGTTCCGCCGCAAGGTCGTCTTCAACTTTATGATCCAGTATCTCTGCCCCGTTTTCGCGGCCATCATTCTGGTCAGCTCGGTGGCAAATGCACTGGGCTGGATCGCCATGTAAAAGAAAATACAGCAAGTTACAGCAAAACCCCGGCGGGATCGTTCGACTCCGCCGGGGTTTTATGTTACGGATTCAAAAAATGCAGATCAGCCCTTGCAGCCCTGCTCTTCCCAATCGCCGAAGTCGGAAGCTTCCGCGATCTTGGTGGGGTCGAACTTGCCGTTCTCATCTTTGGGAGCAACAGCAGGGCCGACCTCCACGGGGTTCGGGTTGGGGGCCTCCGCTTTGGCTTCGCTCTCCGCTTTGGCTTCGCCCTCCACTTTGGTTTCGCCCTCGGCGTAAGCCTGTGCGGTCTTGGCGGCCTCCTCGGCGTCATTTTCGGCGTCCTCGGGGAACTCGATTTCCTCCACATGGAGCGGGGCCTTGTCGTTGAGGATCTGATCCAGCACAACGATGGCAGCGCCGGTGACAGCAACGGCAGCCGCCGTGCCCAGGATACGGAACAAAGCTTTCATAGCAACCTCCTAAAGCCAACTGGCTATAGACCGGCCCTTGCCTCTCTGTTTGGGAGAGGCGTCCGCAAAGCAGACGGGCGAATTTAAGAGAACGTCACAACGTCGTTCAGGGGCTTCTCAGCGGGCTCCACGGAGAGGGCGGTCAGCACCGGGCCCTTGCCGCGGTAGATATTGTGGAACTTGTAGTTGACCTTGGCGGTCACGCGCACCCAGGCACGCTGCTCCAGGGCTTTGTAGCCGTCGTAAACGCAGGGGAAGCCGACAAACTGGATGTCCTGCACGCAGCAGGTCATGGCAAAGCGGCCGGGCACAAAGCTGTTTTTGCCGGCCCGGTTGGTCTGACAGACCTGCGCCAGGAAGCGGACGGTTTTGCCCGTGTACTTCTCGGGCTCGTCCTGGCAGTCCATATACCAGATGCCAAAGTCTTCATCGCCGATCTCCACCACCGGGGCGTTCAGGTCGAACGGCAGCGGGTCGGGGATATCATCGTAAGCCACGCTGCCGTCGGCAAACTCGTAGGCGATATCGCACTTGCGGGAAGCCTGACGCACCAGCTTGTGCAGTTCCTGCCGGGCGGCGTCGTTGTTGACGGCCTCGGCCCGGTTGAAGACGATGAGCTCGCTGCGGGCGATCTTGTCCAGCATCAGGCTGCGCATGGAGTTGTCGCGGGCGTAGGTCAGGGCCGTGGTGCCGTCCGCCGTGGCGATGCACTGGTACACGATCCAGTTCTCCGGCAGATTGTTGGCCAGATCCTGCAGCAGCCACATGCCGTTGTACTCGATCACCACGCGGCCTGCATCGGCCTCCTTGGCCAGCTTGGCCAGGTTCTGGGGGTTGAGCTCGGCCTTGTCCTCCAGATTGTAGAGGGTCACGCCGGGGAACGCGAATTTCTTCTGGTTGTATTCTTCCTCGCCCTCCTCGCAGACCAGCAGCAGGGTCTTGTCGCCGGAGTCGAAATTGGGGTCTTCAAATGTTTCCTGAATGAACTTGGTCTTGCCGCTTTCGAGGAAGCCAACAAACAGGTAAACAGGAATTTCGTTTGCCATGGGATTCTCCTTTTATACTTTCGTCTTGGCTTGAGAGGGCATCAGCAGCCAAACAGCGTGGCGATGGCGTGCTCATCCAGCTTGGAGCCGATGACCACCAGCTTGCCGCCCACATCGGCACCGCGCTGACGGACTTCCCACTCGCCGGGAACGTAATCGAACTCCAGCCAGCCGTCGGCACCGCCGTCCACGATGCCCTTGGAGCGGAGGATCATGCCGTAATTGCCGGTGTCCAGCTCGGTGAGGGCGTGCTCAATGTCAGCCTTGGAGAACTTCTTGGCCGTCTCGACGCCCCAGCTGGTAAAGACCTCGTCGGCGTCGTGGTCATGGTGGTGGTGATGATGGCAGCAGTGGCCGTCGTGATGATGATGCTCATGCTCGTCATGGTCATCGTCGTCTTCGTCGTGGTGGTGATGGCCGCAGCAGCAATGATCGTGGCCGTCCTCATGGTCGTGATGATGCTCATGCTCGTCGTGGTCATCGTCATCCTCGTCGTCATCGTGGTCATGATGATGGTGGCCGCAGCAGCAATGATCGTGGTCGTCCTCATGATCGTGATGGTGCTCGTGCTCCTCTTCCTCATCCTCGTGGGCGTGCTCCTCGTTGGCCTTGGCAGCCATGGCGATCAGCTCGGCCTTGAAATCGTCCTTGGTGGACATGGCCTTGAGGATCTGCTCACCGGTCAGGGAGTCCCAGGCGGTGGTCACGATGGTGGCGGTGGGGTTCTTCTCCCGCAGCATGGCCACGGCAGCAGCGATCTTCTCCTCGGTGGCGTTCTGGGTACGGCTGAGGATGATGCAGCTTGCATGGCTGATCTGGTCGTCGTAGAACTCACCGAAGTTCTTCATATACATCTTGACCTTGTTCACGTCGGCCACGGTGACAAAGCTGCTGAGCTGGACATCCAGGTGCTCGGCCACGCCCTCCACGGCGCGGGTCACGTCACTCAGCTTGCCCACGCCGGAGGGCTCGATCACGATGCGGTCCGGGTGGTACTGCTCCACCACCTGCTGCAGGGCGGCGCGGAAATCGCCCACCAGAGAGCAGCAGATGCAGCCGGCGTTCAGTTCGTTGATCTGGATGCCGGACTCCTTGAGGAAGCCGCCGTCAATGCCGATCTCGCCGAACTCGTTCTCGATCAGCACCACTTTCTGGCCTGCAAAGGACTCCTTGATCAGTTTTTTGATCAGGGTGGTTTTGCCGGCACCCAGGAAACCGGAGAAGATATCAATTTTGGTCATGATTCAAATGCCTCTTTCTTTTTAGCACACAGAGCCGCAGAGTGCTGGCTCAAACATCTTACTCCTCTATTATAACAAGGCTGTCAATGGTAAAACGCCGTTTTTGAAGAAAAAATTGTAACATTTTTTGCAAATTGGTTGCGTTTTGGGGCAAATGACAAAAAGAAAGGGCTGCGGGAGCCAAAATTCGGCTCCCGCGGCCCTTTGCATCAGGGGTGAACGGTGGATTGCAGTGCCTGCGCAATGGCGGCGGTGTGGTCCTCGGAATCTCCGGTGAACCAATACACCTGCCCGCCTGCCTCCACCCGGAGAAAATACTTTTGGGTGGGGTCGAGGCAGAACCGGGCGTTCCCCTCCCCGATCACATAGAAATCCCCCTGCAAATAGTGGTCCATCCCGGTGCCCCAGGTGCGGGCGGCCTCGGGCAGGGTGTCCAGGAGCTGGACATCGGTGATGGCGTCGGTGTCCAAGCGGTATTTTTCGCTCTGGCCATGGGAGGCCACGAGGCAGACCGGAGCGCTGCCGGAGAGCTCCAGCCGGGTGGGGATGCTGTCCACCAAGCCGAAGATGGGCCCGATGGCAAGGCAGGCCACCAGCACAAGGCCGACAAAAGCATAGTAGAGTTTGCCCGCCCAGGTGCCGAGGTTGACGGTGGAGCCAAGGCCGATCCGCTTGGCGACCAGAAAACGCTTGTCCGTGGGATTATAGTAGAAGATGCCGCCCAGCCAGGCGTCATCCTCATCGGCCACAATGGTGGCGGCATCCGTCAGCACGGCCTGCGCCCGGCGGACGGAGAGCTCCATCCAGAGCGTCGCCGCCACCAGCAGGACGGTAAAGCCCAGCGTCCCGCCCAAAATGGTGGCCTCCGAACGGAAGCCGAGGGCCAGCATTCCGTTCAGCACCGCCAGTGCCCAGAGGTTGAGCCGCCAGAAGCGGTCCCAGTAGAGCCGCCGCACCCGGAGCAGGGTCTGGTTGCGGGCCGAGTCCGCCGTGACCATATCCTCCCGGCGGCGGAAGGTGGTGCGGCCCAGCACCCAGAGCAGCAGCAGGGTGGCCGCGTCGATGCCGCAGGCCAGCGCCACGCCCCGGGGCAGGCCGGGCAGGGCGATGGGTGCAAGGCTCAGCACCAGCGGCGGCAGCAGCGTCCACAGGCCCATGGGCTTTGGCAGTGCAAAGGCCGAAGCGGCAGTGTCCACCACACGAGTGGGCGCATTCTGCCCGGCTGCGGCTTTTTTCAGGGCCTTGAGCCGGGTGTTGGCCCGCAGCAGGGGCAGGTAAGGCAGGGCCAGCCCGGCAAAAAAGAAGAGCATCCAGAGTGTCAACGCAATGGCGGTCTCCTGCACAAAGGCCAGCGGCACACTGAGCGCGGCGCAGACCAGACAGAGGGTGCCCAGCCGCGTTCGATATTGTTTTACAATGGCCTGCACCTCGGGCAGGGCGTCTGCCTCCGGGGGCAGGGTGACGCCCAGGAGCAGGCCTTTCTGGCGCTTGCTCATATTCCGCAGCATGATGTAATTGACGCCCGCGCAGAGCCAGAAAGTCAACAGCATAAATCCACTCATGGTCTCCATCGTTCAGTCCTCCGTTTCGCCAAAGGCGGCTTTGCAGGCCGCTAAAAAATCGTCCAGTGAAAGCCCGGCCAGCCGTGCCTCGCCCGCCAGCAGTTTCAGCCGGGCGGTCTGGTCGGCAGACAGGGCCACTGCCTTGCCCCGCGGGGCGCGGACGACGGCTCCGGCCCGGCGGTCGGTGACGAGATATCCCTCGGCCTTGAGCAGCTGGTAGGCCTTGCTCACCGTCATGACATTGACGCCCGCGTCCTCCGCCAGTGCCCGGGTGGTGGGCAGCCGCTCGCCGGGGGTCAGCTCCCCCTGCGCCACGGCCAGCACCACCTGATCCCGGATCTGGCGGTAGATGGGCACCGCGCTCTGAAAATCCAACCGGAACAGCATTTTCATTCCTCCTGTTTGTATTAGTAAGTATAATACAACAAATACAAACTGTCAAGAGGGGATGCGGATTGCATTCTCCGCGCGGGGATGTTACAATAAGAACCAGCAAACCAACGCCGCCGGACGTTCTTCCGGCAACTGTAAAAGTGTAAGATTTGGAAAGAAGGCTTTACCCAATGAGCATGAATCCTGTTCCTGAGCGTCTGGCCGCCCTGCGCGCCGCCATGAGAGCAAACGGTGTGGATGTTTACCTGATCCCCGTGGGCGACCCCCACGCCAGCGAGTATCTGCCGGAGCACTACACCTCCCTGACCTATTTCTCCGGCTTCCACGGCGAGAACTCCAACTTCGTCGTCACCATGACCGAGAGCGCTGTCTGGGCCGATGGCCGCTATTTTGTGCAGGCTGAGAAAGAGATCGCCGGCACCGAGATCCAGCTCCAGAAGATGGGCGAGCCGGGCGTGCCCACCGTGGAAGAATATTGCGCCAAGGTCCTGCCCGAGGGCGGCACCCTGGGCCTCTGCGGCCTGACGGCATCCTGCGGGCTGGTGCGGGGCATCCAGAAAGCATTGGCCCCCAAGCACGGCACCATCAAGACCCTGAACCTGGAAGATGAGCTCTGGACCGAGGGCCGCCCGGCCCTGCCCGCCACCCCGGCTTGGATCCTGCCCAAAGAGTATGCAGGCTTCTCCCCCGCCGAGAAGCTGGGCCAGCTGCGGGCAAAGCTCAAGGAGCTGGGCTGCACCGCCCAGCTGGTGGGCAAGCTGGACAACCTGGCCTGGCTGCTCAACCTCCGTGCCATGGATATCCAGTGCACCCCGTATGCCATGGCTTACTGCTATGTGACGGAAAACCGCGCGGTCCTCTTTATCAACACCGCCCGGCTCAAGCCGGAAGCTGCACAGGAGCTGAAAGAAAACGGCGTGACCCTTGCCGAGTACGACGACGTGCTCCGTTTCCTGGCGGCCGAGACCGAGCCCCAGACCGTGCTGGCCGACCCGGCTTCCGTCAACTTTGCCGTGTATGAGACCCTGAAAGAGAACAAGGCGCTCACCGTGAAAGACGAGGCCGACCCCCTGCTGCCCATGAAAGGCATCAAGAACGAAGTGGAGCTGGCCCACACCAAGGAAGCCCACATCCGGGACGCCGTGGCCATGGTCCGGTTCCAGAAAGAGCTGGAAGAGCGTCTGGCTGCCGGTGAGGAGCTGACCGAGCTGACCGTGGACGAGATCCTGCACAAGTGCCGCAGCGCACAGGACAAGTTCATTGTGGAGAGCTTTGGCACCATCGCCGCCTACGGCGGAAACGCTGCCATGATGCACTACCACGCCACCGAGGAAGACCACGCCAAGCTGGAGCGGAAAGGCTTCCTGCTGGTGGACTGCGGCGGTACCTATCTGGACGGCACCACCGATATCACCCGCACCTACCCGTTGGGCGAGCTGACCGAGGACGAGCGGCTGTTCTACACCTGGACGCTGCAGTGCCACATCGACATTGCAAAGGCCGTCTGGCTGGACTACTGCGACGGCCACATGCTGGATACCATCGCCCGGGAGCCGCTCTGGCGTCACCTCATCAACTACCGCTGCGGCACCGGCCACAGCGTCAGCTTTGTGGGCAACGTCCATGAGGGCCCCCATGCCCTGAACGGCCGGAACACCGTCGTGTTTCAGCCGGGCATGATCGTCACCGACGAGCCGGGCGTTTACGAGGGCGGCCAGGTCGGCATCCGCATTGAGAACGAGCTGATGTGCGTCCACAAGGCCGACAACCAGTACGGCACGTTCCTGGGCTTTGAGCCGATCACGTTCGTGCCCATTGCTACCTCCCCCGTCGTGCCCGGCGTCCTCACCCGGGACGAGCTGGACTGGCTGAACGCTTACCACCGCGAGGTCTTCACCAAGCTGGCTCCCCACCTGACCGAGGAAGAGCGCGACTGGCTGGCCAAGAAGTGCGCCGCCATCGGGGCTTGACCCCTCAGGCCACGCTTTCGCGTGTCCAGCTCCCCTGTCAGGGGCGCTAAATAGCAGAAAAAAGGCGGGTGACCGCAGGGTCACTCGCCTTTTGTGTTACTGTTTGTGGGCGCGCCAGTACGCCTTTGCCTCGTCGATGACCTTTTTGAACGGCCCGGAGGGGTAGGTGCTCTCGGCAATGTCCACGAGGAACTTGTACAGCTGGGGCCGTACCTCCTCGTACATCCCGAGCCGGGTGTAAAGATCTTTGTAATAGCGGAACATCTGTAATTTGTTCTGCACGATGGTGGCCGGGTTGATCTGGGTGTGGCAGATGCTCTGAGGGTTCTGCACATAGGAGTACCCCGGCGTGCCGATGGCGACAAACACTTCCGCGTACTGGATATACTGCATGTTGAAGACAAGGTCTTCCGCCCAGCGCACCTCGCTGGTAAAACAGATGTCGTTGCCGGTGAGCAGGATGCGGCGGTAGAGCTTGTTCCAGAGCACGCTGTAAAAATAGGAGGCAGGCTTGTCCATCAGCCGGAGCGCGAAGTGGTCTTTGTCATACACGCCCGCGGGCAGGAAGCCATATTCCCGCACTTCCGGGGGCCGGGCCACGGTCATCACGCCCAGCTCGTCCTCCAGCTTTTCCAATACCTGTTCGGGTTTGGAAGCACCTGCCGGGATGACCATTTTGTAGGGCGCGATGACCAGGTCAGCGTGGTGCTCCTCGGCAGCGGCCACCAGATGCCCGGTGTAATCCGGGTCAATGTAGTCGTCACTGTCCACAAACTGGATGTATTCGCCGGTGGCCAGTTTCAGGCCCAGGTTCCGGGTGTCCGAGACGCCGGAGTTGGCCTTGTCCACCAGAATGATGCGGGAATCCTTTTTGCGGAACTCTTCGCACACGGGCAGGCTCTGGTCTTTGGAGCCATCGTTGAGGACGATGATCTCAAGGTTCTGGTAAGTCTGGGCGCAAATGCTGCTCAGGCACCGGGCCAGATGGCTCTGGGCGTTGTAAACGGGCAGGATGATGCTGACAAGCGGCTGTTTCATGGCGGCGTCTCCTTTTTGTTGTAGTCTGGTGTTTTTCTGTTATGATACTCTCGCTGCCCGCAAAATGCAAGCGGTGCGGCACACAGCCCGGAAAGGGGGCTTTTGGAAACCATGATCTTTCACATTGCAGTGTGCAGCCCGGACCCGGTGCTGCGCGGCCGGGTGGAGCGGCAGTGTCTGGAATATTATGCCCGCCGGGCGGATGCCTGCATCGTGGAGCAGCTGCCCGGGGTGGACGCCCTGCTGGCCCGGGACGCTGAGGGTACCCGGTACGAGCTCTACCTTGTGGAGCTGACGGCGGGCAACGCCCCGGCGGGCCTGAAAGCCGCCGATACCCTGCGGCGGCACGGCGCGCGGGCCCCGCTGGCCTTTTTTGCCCACACGCCCGCCCACGCCTACAATGCCTACCGGGTGGACGCCATGCAGTACCTGCTGCTGCCGTTCCGCCCGGAGCAGTTCACCGCCCTGCTGGACCGTGCCACGGAGCCGGAGTACGGCCCGGTCATCGCGGTGTCCACGGCGGCGGGCCTGCGGGCGCTGCCCTTTGCGGACATCGAGTATCTGGAGTGTACCCACCATGTGGTGCATTTCCATCTTGTCACCGGGGAGGACGTGCCCTCCCTCTCCCTCCGGGTGCCCTTTGCGGAGGTGGCAAAGCCCCTGCTGGCGGACGACCGCTTTTTGCAGCCCCACCGCTCCTATGTGGTCAACCTGGCGGCGGCAGAGCAGCTGGCGGCAGGCGAGTTCCGGATGCGGAGCGGGGCCCGGGTGCCCATCCCCCGCGGCAAGGAAGCCGCCGTCCGAGCCCGGTTTAAAGCCTGGATGGAACAAAATCCGTAACGCCAACAAAGAAACTGGAGAGGGAAGCAAAAAACTTCCCTCTTTTTTGTTGCAAAAACAGAGAGAATTTTCCCGGAAAGTATGCTATAATTTGAAAAAACTGGAACCGACCAGAGGGAGGTGCGGACCATGGCCTGGAATCGGCCTGTCAATAACTCTGTCAATGCCCCGGTGCGGGCACTGGTGCTGGCAGGCGGCGGTGCCCGCGGCAGCTATCAGGTGGGCGTATGGCGTGCCCTGACGGAGCTGGGCTGGCGGCCCGGGATTATCACGGGCACCAGTGTGGGCAGCCTGAACGGGGCCATGTTTGCGCTGGACCTCTATGAGACGGCCCGGGATATGTGGCTGACCATCCGCAGCCAGGATGTGATGGAGCTGCCGGAGCAGAACGCCGACCTCTCAGAACTCCACGCCTTTTTGCGGGACGTGGTGCGGCAGGGCGGCATGGATGTCTCCCCGCTGGAAGAGATCGTGGAGCGGGTGCTGGACGAGGACGCCCTCCGTGCTTCCCCCATCCGGCTGGGTCTGGTCACGGTGGAGCAGCGGGGCCTCAAGGCCCGGGAGCTGGCGCTGGACGACATCCCCCACGGCAAAGTCAAGGACTACCTGCTGGCCTCCGCCGCCTGCTTCCCCGCCCTGCGGGCCCACATCATTGACGGCGTCTCTTACCTGGATGGCGGCTACCGGGACAACATGCCCACGGCGCTGGCCCAGAAGATGGGGGCCGACGAGCTGGTCTGCGTGGACCTGGAGGGCGTGGGCATCACCCGCCCCAACCGCACGGGCCTGCCCACCACCCTCATCAGGAGCTATTGGGAGCTGGGCGATATCCTCCACTTTGACCCCGACACGGCCCGGCGGAACATGGAGCTGGGCTACTACGATACCCGCCGGGCCATGGGCTACCTGCGGGGCTGCGCCTACGCCGTCTCCTGTGACGCGCGGAGCTGCCAGGACGCGGCGGCCTTTGCGTGGCAGTTCGGCCAGCAGCAGAAGTCCGTGCGGGAAAAATACCCCGTTACCCTGACGGCAGACCTCGCCCTGCGGCTGGCCAACCTCAAGGACGCGGAGCTGGCCCCGCTGGAAGCCGCCGCCGAGGATGTGGGCGTGGACCCCACACAGTTCTATACCACGGAGACCCTGGGCAAGGCGTTTCTGGAAAAATGCGAAAAAGACCGCATTGAGAGCTTTGCCCCGCTGTTTGAGGGCAGCGGCCGCGCGGCGGATGCCGCCCGGGCCGCGTTATTGCCCAACACGTTCTTACAGGCACTGGTGTATCGTGTGCTGACGGGCCCGGTGCTGCCGGAGGTGATCGAGAAATGAAAGTTTACAAGGGAGCTTCTGCCTCGCCCGGGCTGGTGCTGGGCCAGGTGAGCCGTCTGGAACGCCATGTGGAAACGTTCAGCGATGGGCCGTTCAACCCGGAGCGGGAACAGCGGATGCTGGACGAGGCCATCCACACGGCCCAGACCGAGCTGGATTCCATGGCCGAGCGCTCGGCACCCACCGAGCAGGCCATCTTCCTGTTTCAGAGCATGATGCTGGAAGACGAGGGCATGATGAATGAAGTCCGCTTTCAGATCAAGGCGGGCGTGGGAGCCGCCGAGGCGATGGACCGGGTGGGCCGCCGCTATGCCGAGCGGCTGGCCAATATGAAAGACAACGCCTACATGCAGCTGCGGAGCGTGGATATCCTGGACGCCACCAGCCGCGTGGTCAATATTCTGGGCAACCGTCCCCGGGTCTGGATGGCGCTGGATCACCCGGTGATCCTGGCGGCAGATGTCCTCATGCCCACCGACCTGTTCAGTGTGCCCTCCGGCATGATCCTGGGACTCATCACCTCCGAGGGCAGCGGCCAGAGCCATGCCGCCATCATTGCCCGGGCCATGAACATCCCCGGCATCGTGCAGGTGGGCAAGGGTTTTCTGGACGACTGTGATGGCCGTGCCGTGATCCTGGACGCCACCAAGGGGGAGTGCATCCTGGACCCGGATGCCGCCGCCCGCCAGCAGGCGGTGACCCGCATCTGTGAGCTGCAGCGGGAGAACGAGGAGCTGAGCGCGCTCCGCGCCCTGCCCAACCGCACCCGGGATGGTGCCGCCTTTGAGCTGCTGGCCAACTGCTTCGGCCCGGAGGACATCGACACGGCCATGCAGTCTGGTGCCTGCGGCGTAGGTCTGCTGCGCAGCAGCTACATGATGCTGCCCGGCCGCATTCTGGACGAGCAGGAGCAGTATTTCTTCTACACTTCCTGCCTCGCCGCAGCCAATGGCTGCCCGGTGACGGTGCGCACCTTTGATTTTGGTGCCGACCGCACCATGGCGGACGCCTACCAGGGCCTGCAGTCCTCCAAGCTGGGCCTGCGCGGCATCCGCAACAGCCTGCGCAACCCCCGCCAGTTTGAAACGCAGATCTGCGCCCTCATGCGGGCGGCGGCCCGGGGCCCGCTGCGGGTCATGTTCCCCATGGTGACGGACGTGGAAGACTGGGACGCCGCCATGGAGGTGGTGGAGCGGTGCCGCCAGCGCCTGCGGGAGCGGGGCGTCTCGTTCAATGAGGATACCTCGTTCGGCGTCATGCTCAGTGTGCCCTCGGCCTGCCTGACGGCGGAAGAATTTGTGGCCCATGGCTGCGGCTTCTTCGTCATCGGCACCAACGACCTGACCCAGTATACCCACGCGGTGGACCGGGAGCTGGCTCCGGCGGAGCACTACTACCGCCCGGCCAGCAAAGCCATGAAAAAGCTCATCCGGATGGTGATGGACGCCGCCAAACAGGGCAATGTCCCGGTGACGATCTGCGGCCTTGCCGTGGGCAACCCGGCCAACGCCACCCAGTACCTGCAGCTGGGCCTGCGGAGCTTTTCCATGAGCCCCCAGAACCTGCTGGAGGCCAAAAAAGCCCTGCTGGAGGCCGATGCTCTCCCGGAGGAGGAAGAATTGGAATAACAAAAAGAAACCGCCCGGTCGAGCAAAATTACTCGGCTGGGCGGTTTTGCGTCTGATGGCTTACTCCAGGTTCCCCGTCAGGGTCATCACGGCGGAGAGCACCGCCAGGGGGGCGGTCTCGCAGCGGAGGATGCGGGGGCCGAGGCCGACGGTCTTGGCTCCGGCCTTGGCGGCCATTTCGGCCTCCTCGGCGGCAAAGCCGCCCTCGGCACCGGTGATGATGGCGATTTTCAGCTTTTTGCCGTCAGCGGGCTTGGCCTCCGCCAGCAGCTGGCGGAGAGGCTCGCCGCCGCACTCATAGCAGAAGAGCACGAGGTCGTACCCGGCAAGGCTGCGGCAGACCGCCCCGAAATTGGGCAGGGGCAGAGCCACATCCGGCAGCACGCCCCGGCCGCACTGCTTGGCGGCCTCAAAGGCGATGCGGTTGTAGCGCTCGTTTTTCTGCTCCTCTTTTTTGGGGGCGGCCACGCAGTAGCGGCTGAAGAACGGGATAAAGTGGGTGCAGCCCAGCTCCACGCCGTGTTTGATGATCTGTTCCAGTTTGTCCTGCTTGGGGTAGCCCGCCAGCAGGGTGACTTCCACACTGGGTTCGGCGGCGCTGGGGTAGCCCGGTTCCACGCGGAACTCCACGCACTCGTCCCCGAACCCGGTGATGGTGGCGGTGTACTCCACAGCGTTGCCGTCACATAAAATGACAGTATCGCCCTGTTTTGCCCGCATCACCCGGGCCAGGTGGTGGGCGTCGGAGCCGCGCAGCACAGCCGCGCCGTCGGCGATCTCGGTGGTAAAGTAACGATGAGGCATTTTATAAACTCCCGTTGATTTGTTTTGCAGCCATTCGCAGTCAGCAGAGCTGACCCGTTATGCCAAGGGCTCCCCTGATCGGAAAGACTCCCCCGGCCGGGGGAGGTGGCACGGAAGTGCCGAAAGGGGAACGGCTGGCGCGGAGAGCCTGAGAGGTTTTACTTCTTACAAATGATGCACTCCCAGCCGCGCTTCTCTTTTACTTCCTGCACGGCGAGGCCGGCGGCTTTCAGGGCGGCCAGCACCTCGTCCTTGCGGCTGTCAATGATGCCGCTGGCAATGAAGACGCCGTTGTCGGCCATCAGGCCGGGCACGGCGGGGGCCAGGGACATAATGGCGTTTGCCACGATGTTGGCGGTGATGATGTCATATTTGCCGCTGGCCTTGTCGGAGAGGTCGCCCACCAGAACGGTGAGCTTGTCGGCCACGCCGTTGAGGGCGGCGTTCTCCCCGGCGGTACGGACGGCGACCGGGTCGATGTCCACGCCCTCGGCGCTGGCAGCGCCCAGTTTAAGGGCGGCAATGGCCAGGATGCCGCTGCCGGTGCCGATATCCAGCACCCGCTCGCCGCCCTTGACCCGCTCATCCAGCGCTTCCAGGCAGAGGCTGGTGGTCTCGTGGCCGCCGGTGCCAAAGGCCAGGCCGGGATCCAGGATGAGCTTGACACGGTCGGTGTCATATTCCTGCCAGGAGGGCACGATGGCCAGGTGCTGGCCGATGTCCATGGGGTGGTAATATTTGCGCCAGCCGTTCTGCCAGTCCTCCTGCTCCACGCCCTCGGTCTCGGCGGTGTAGGGGATGCCTGCCGCCTCCATCCGGGCGGCGATGAGGGCCAGCGTTTCCACGGGGGAAGCGCCCGGCTCCAGATACATGTGGATGATGACCTGGTCGCGGGGCTTATCCAGCAGCTCCTGCTCAATGAGATCCACATGGGCGATCTCAGCCACCTGCTGCTCAATGTCACTGTAGTCTTCAATATAAATGCCGCCCTCGGCGATCATGGTGGCCACGGCCTCGGCGTTGTCGGCATCGGCTTTGGCCACGGTCAGGCGAATATCAGTCCATTCCATTGCGGAAAATCCTCCTGTTTTGAAAAGTGTTGTACTTATATAGGATTGTACCCGATTCCGCCCGGGGATGCAAGGTGTTTGCCGGAGAAGCCGCGAAAAGAAAAGATTTTTCAACTGTGAGGAAAGATGAATTGGACTTTTGCGCAAAAAATCCAAAAACTTTTGACTCCTGAACCGTCAAATAGGGACTTTTGGGGCAAAAACATGAAAATTTGATGGGAACGACTTTCTTTTTTGCTGAAAATATGTTAAGATGATGTTACGAAATTATGGACGGCTTTCAACCAGGAGCTGCCATAACACAAACATTCTTTAAGGAGGAATGTGTCTTATGATGAAGTATCTCCAGAAATTGGGCAAGGCACTGATGCTTCCCGTCGCTGTGCTGCCGATCTGCGGCATCCTGATGGGTCTTGGTTATGCCTTTGCTCCGGGCGTTATGGGCGTTCCCGGTGCAGCAACTTCCGGCGCGGCCTACACCGTCGGCTTCCTGCTGGTCAAGGCAGGCGGCGCACTGATCGATAACATGGCATGGCTGTTCGCCATCGGCGCGGCCGTCGGCCTGGCGGATGACCACGATGGTACCGCTGGTCTGGCCGGTCTGGTCAGCTATCTGATGATGCAGCAGCTGCTGAACCCCGGTGTGGTCAGCATGGTGCGCAGCCTCGAAGAGGGCACCGCTACCTACATCGCTTTCCAGAAAGTGGCCGGCAACTCTTTCATCGGCATTCTGGCCGCTGTGGTGGGCGCAACCTGCTACAACAAGTTCAAGAGCACCCAGATGCCTGACTGGCTGGCATTCTTCTCCGGCAAGCGCTTCGTCGCCATCGCCACCGGCCTGATCTCCATCGTTGTCTCTGTCGTTCTGCTGTTCGTCTGGCCCGTCATCTTCGACGCTCTGGTCGCCATCGGCACCGGCATCGCTGGCATGAGCGGCATCGGCGCCGGCATCTACGCTTTCCTGAACCGTCTGCTCATCCCCACCGGCCTGCACCACGCTCTGAACAACGTGTTCTGGTTCGACACCATCGGCCTGGGCGACCTGTCCCACTTCTGGGCAGGCGAGACCTCTGCTGACGTGGGCTGGAGCCTGGGTATGTACATGTCCGGCTTCTTCCCCTGCATGATGTTCGGTATCGCCGGTGCGGCTCTGGCTATGGTCAAGACCGCTAAGAACAAGAAGGCTGCCATCGGTCTGGTTCTGTCCGCCGCCATCTGCGCTTTTGTCTGCGGCGTCACCGAGCCGTTCGAGTTCGGCTTCATGTTCCTGTGCTTCCCGCTGTACGTTGTGTACTCCGCTCTGTACGGCATCTTCACCATCATCACCTATTACTCCGGCTTCCGTGCAGGCTTCTGCTTCTCCGCAGGCGCTACCGACCTGGTGTTCTCTGCTTCCCTGCCCGCAGCCGCTAAGACTTGGATGATCATTCCTCTGGGCATCGCGGCATTCGTGGTGTTCTATGCAGTGTTCTACTTTGCCATCACCAAGTTCGACCTGAAGACCCCCGGCCGTGAGGACGAGGACGCCGAAGAGGCTGAGAAGAAGGTCGTGCTGGCCAACAACAACTACACCGAGGTCGCTGCCGGCGTGCTGAAGGCCATCGGCGGCAAGGAGAACGTCTCCAGCGTGGACTACTGCGCTACCCGCCTGCGCTTCACCATCAAGGACTACACCCAGGTGGACGAGAAGGCTGTGAAGGCTGCCGGTGCTGCCGGCGTCATCCGCCCCGATAAGACCACCTGCCAGGTGGTCATCGGCACCAAGGTGCAGTTCGTGTACGACGAGCTGAAGAAGATGCTGTAACGCACGGCACCTGTAACAGACATATTTGCGGAAAAGCTGGTTGATTCCGCAAGAAAGCATTCCTGAGGCCGCCGGGGCCGGGTATTTGTACCCGGCCCCGGCGGTTTTTGTTCTGTCCGCTGGCGTTTTGCCGGAATTGTAGATCCTGCTGTTCTGTGGTATACTGAGAGCAGCTGAAGGACCGCCGCACTGCGGGGGCCGTAAAAAACTGGGAGGTTATTCGTATGAAGATCATTCGTGCAAAAGATTACAAGGATATGTCCCGCAAGGCAGCCAACATCATCTCCGCGCAGGTCATCATGAAACCCAACTGCGTGCTGGGCCTGGCAACGGGCGGCACCCCGGTGGGGGCCTACGCCCAGCTGGTGGAGTGGTACAACAAGGGCGACCTGGATTTCTCCGAGGTGACCACCGTGAATCTGGACGAGTACCGCGGCCTGCCCAAGGAGCACCCGGAAAGCTACTGGAGCTTCATGCACAAGAACCTGTTTGACCATGTGAACATCCGCCCCGAGGCCATTCACCTGCCCGACGGCACCAACCCCGATGCCGTTGATGCCTGCACCAAGTACAACGGCATCATCCACAGCGTGGGAGGCATTGACCTGCAGCTGCTGGGCCTGGGCCCCAACGGCCACATCGGCTTCAACGAGCCGGGCGAGGCCTTTGAACTGGAGACCCACTGCGTGGACCTGACCCCCGCCACCATCGAGGCCAACAAGCGCTTCTTTGACGGCAACGAGGATCTGGTGCCCAAGCAGGCATACACCATGGGCATCAAGACCATCATGCAGGCCCGCAAGGTGCTGGTGGTGGCCAACGGTCTGGCCAAGGCCAAGGCGGTCAAGGCGGTCGTCTCCGGCCCCGTGACCCCCGAGTGCCCGGGCTCCATCCTGCAGATGCACCCCGACTGCATCCTCGTGGCCGATGAGGAGGCTCTGAGCCTGTTATGATCATTCAAAATGCTCTGGTCTACACTCCCCGCCACACGTTTGAAAAGGGGAGCATCGTCATCCGGGAGGGCCGCATTGTGCCCTTTGCTGCCCCCGAGGAGGGCGAGGAAGTTCTGGACGCACAGGGCCTCTATGCCCTGCCGGGCCTTGTGGATATCCACTTCCACGGTGCCATGGGCAAGGATTTCTGTGACGGCAAGGAAGAAGCCATCCAGACGCTGGCGGATTTTGAGGCCAGCAAGGGCGTGCTGGCCATCTGCCCCGCCACCATGACATTCTCCGAAGAGATCCTGAACGGCGTCATGGATGCCGCGGCCGCTCACAAAAACGGCAAGGGTGCTGATCTTGTTGGCATCAACATGGAGGGCCCGTTCATCAGCCCCCACAAGGTGGGCGCGCAGAACCCGGAGTACCTCCACAAGGCCGATGTGGAGATGTTCCGCCGCCTGCAGAAGCGGGCGAACGGTCTCATCAAGCTGGTGGACATTGCCCCGGAGGAGCCGGGCGCGCTGGAGTTCATCAAAGAGTGCCATGGGGAGGTCCGCATCTCGCTGGCCCACACCTGCACCGACTACGACACCGCCATTGCCGCTTTTGACGCCGGTGCCACCCACATGACCCACCTGTACAACGCCATGCCCGGCATCACCCACCGTGCCCCCGGCCCCATCATTGCGGCCATGGAGCGCGGGGCGGAAGTGGAGCTCATCACCGATAACGTCCACATCCACCCGGCGGTGGTGCGGTTCACGTTCAAGGCTTTTGGTGACGACCATGTCATCCTCATTGCCGACAGCATGATGGCCTGCGGCCTGCCCGACGGCCAGTACAGTCTGGGCGGTCAGGCTGTGACGGTGGAGGGCCCCCGGGCCACCCTGACCGAGCAGCCCGGCACCATTGCCGGCAGCGCTACCTGCCTGTACGACTGCATGAAGCGGGCCGTGCTGGAGATGGGCGTGCCGCTGGAGAGCGCTGTCCGTGCCGCCAGCGAGAACCCGGCAAAGAGCATCGGCGTGGACAATGACTACGGCAGCATTGCCGCGGGCCGCTATGGCAACATCATCCTGGCTGACCAGGAGCTCAATCTCAAAGCTGTGATCCAGAAAGGAACCCGCATCGTATGAACACCCTGACCTGGCGGCTGCTGACCGCGGAGGAACTGACCCGCGTTTACCTCAATGAGATGCGCCGGGATTTTCCCCCGACGGAGCTCAAACCCCTGAGCATGGTTTTGAACAGTGAAGCCGTTGGCGACTCCCACACCTGGGGCGTCTACGACGGCGAGACCCTCGTGGCCTATCTGCTCATGGTACGGCCCCGGGGCGCGACGGTCAGCCAGCTGGATTATTTTGCCGTGCTTCCGGCCTGCCGCGCCGCCGGTCTGGGGGCAAAGCTGCTGGCCGCCCTGCCCGGCAAAGAGGCCGGGGCCGATGCCATCCTCATTGAGGCCGAGCTGCCGGAAAAAGCCGACGACCCGGCTATGGCGGTCCGCCGTCTGGGGTTCTACGCCCGCTGCGGGGCCGTGGATACGGGCTGGACAGAAAAGCTGTTCGGGGCTTCCTGGTTTCGGGTGCTGACACTGGCCGCCCCGGGGCAGCAGCCCATGGGCGCGGAAGATGCCTGCCGCGCGCTGGCCGACTGCTACCGCCGTGTCATCGGGGAGCCCAAGTGGCGGCGGTACATCGAGCTCTACCGCCCGGACGGAACCACCGCCCAGCTGCTCTGAGCAGAACACAAAACAGAACCGCCGCCCTGTGTGGAGTGCCGCTGCACCTGCCGGGGCGGCGTTTTTTGACGCTGTATCACCACTGAAATTCGGACCGAAAAAAGGACGCTTGACACCACGCCCCAAAGTGGTAACATAAGGGCGTGACTTGTAGTTTTTGGAAAAATTCAGGAGGGATTTTTTATGGCATATGAAGTATCTCGCCGCAGCTTCCTCAAAGGCGCTGCCGCACTGGCCGTGGCAACGGCCGCATCCGGTCTGCTGACCGCCTGCGGTGGTGGCAAAGAGGATAACGGCTTCACACTGAAAGGCGACGATTATAAAGTCTATTTCTCGGATGCAGATTGTACTTACAGCACGACTTATAAGAATTACAATGTGCAGCTCGATATGCAGCTTGAGCGGATTACAAAAGTAATCAATCCGTTGGCATCCTCTACAGCCTATGACAAAGTGTTCTCTGCAAAAATTGGCGATAAGAGCTTAACGCTGGCGAATAAGACGGATTCGGTGAAAAAGCTGAGCAAAGGTGAAAAAGAGCGTTGCACCCCGAAGTTTACTACGGAGGATAAAGACCTCTTTGAGAAAGCCACGAACGGTACTGAGCTCCTGTATCTGACCATTACAATGGGAAAAGAGGATACTACATTTGAGGTCAATTTGAAGACTAATACAATTAAGTACAAAGTCCGTTGATTTAAGCATTAGATTTCCTGCCGCCCGGCGCTTCCGTAAAAAGAAGCCGCCGGGCGGCTTTTTGCATTTTGCAGCGCGGCGGGCTGGCAGAACCCACAAAGAAATGGGCGGGATTTCGGCATTCTGGCGGGAAATGTAATCAAGGGCGAAGATTTTCAAAGCGGCTTTACCAAATGGTTACATTGGCGTAAAACCATAGCGCAAAGCTTTACTTCGATTTTGCGTGGTCATGGTCGCGGCGGGGCGGCGGTTGGAGTACAATCATGGTGTTACCAAGGAAAACACAATGAGAGACCCCGGGCGGAAAAAGTGCCCGGAATTTGGAAAACAGTTGTACTGAGAAAATCGGAGGAAAACATGATGAAAAAGATCACTCGCCGTTCGTTCCTGACCGTTTGTGGTGCTGTGGCTGCCGCCGCTGCCCTGTCCGCCTGCGGCGGCTCCGCTTCTTCCACCACTGCTTCTTCTGCCGCTGCTTCCAGCACGGCCGCTTCTTCTGTGGCCGCTTCCGCGGCCGGTGACCTCTCCGGCAATGTGGCGACCGGTGGTTCTACTTCCATGAAGAACGTCATCGCTGCCCTGACCGAGGGCTTTGCGGAAGTCCAGCCCGGCGTCACCGTCAGCTATGACCCCACCGGTTCCGGCGCTGGCATCACCGGTGCAACCGATAAGACGCTGGACATCGGCCTGTCTTCCCGCGCGCTGAAAGCCGATGAGACCGGCGTGACCGGCACCACCATTGCACTGGATGGCATCGCCATCATCGTCAACAAGGACAGCAAGGTGGAAGACCTGACCGTCGATCAGCTCAAGCAGATGTTCACGGGCGAGATCACCAACTGGTCTGAGGTCGGCGGCGACGACGGCGAGATCGTGCTGGTGGGCCGCGAGGCTGGCTCCGGTACCCGCGATGGCTTTGAGAGCATCGTGGACGTCAAGGACGCCTGCAAGTATGCCCAGGAGCTGACGGCCACCGGCGCTGTCATCAGCGCTGTGGAGGCCAACCCCCTGGCCATCGGCTACGCTTCCCTGTCTGCCGTCGGCGATACCGTCAAGGCTGTCACCGTGGAGGGCGTGGAGTGCAGTGAGGATACCGTCAAGGACGGCACCTACAAGATCCAGCGCCCGTTCGTCTTCGTCACCAACGATTCCGCTCCCCTGTCCGAGCAGGCGCAGGCATTCTTCGACTTTGCCACCAGCACGGACGCTGCGGACCTGATCCGTACGGCCGGTGCCGTGCCCGTCAACGAGTAAGTTCCACTTTTGCAAAAGAAAGTGATCTATATGAAACAAACCGTTTCTTCCCCGCGGCGGCTGGAGCTGCCCCGCAACGCGGCAGAGTGGCTGGAAGCCATCATGAACTTCCTGTTCTTCCTCTGCGGCATCCTGGCGGTGGGCTGCGTCGTCCTCATCTCGGCCTACATGGTCATCTCGGGCGTGCCGGCCATCCGGCAGATCGGCCTGTTCCGGTTCCTGTTCGGCACCGAGTGGGCTTCCACCGCGGCAGACCCCCAATTCGGCATCCTGCCGTTCCTGCTCTCCAGCATCTACGGCACGCTGGGGGCGACCATCATCGGCGTGCCTGTCGGCCTGCTGACGGCGGTGTTCCTTTCCAAAGCCGCCGGGCCCCGGGTGCGTGCCGTGGTGGTCACGGCCATTGAGCTGCTCTCCGGCATCCCCAGCGTGGTGTTTGGCCTGCTGGGAATGCAGGTGCTGGTGCCCGCCGTGGCCAAAACCTTTGGCAAGGCCTCCGGTGCCTGCCTGCTGTCGGCCATCGTGGTGCTGTCCATCATGATCCTGCCCAGCATCGTCTCGGTGTCGGTCACGGCCCTCAACGCCGTGCCGCCGGAGTACGAGCAGGGCAGCCTGGCCCTGGGCGCGACGGACACCGAGACCTGGTTCAAGATCAGCGTCCCGGCCGCCAAGAGCGGCATTGCCGCCGGCATCGTGCTGGGCATCGGCCGCGCCATCGGCGAGGCCATGGCCGTGATGATGGTGGCCGGCAACAGCCCCAATATGCCCACCAGCCTTTTCAAGAGCGTCACGTTCCTGACCACGGCCATCGCCAAGGAGATGAGCTACGCCAGCGGCCTGCAGCGGCAGGCGCTGTTCAGCATCGCGCTGGTGCTGTTCCTCTTTATCATGCTCATCAATGTGGTGCTCAACATCGTCCTGAAAGGGGGCAGCCGCAATGAATAATGCGGAATTCTCTCCCTCCCGCAGGGCCTGGAACCGCTTCTTCACCGCCGCCGTCTGGGTGGCGGCTGCACTGGTCATCGTACTGGTGGCTGGCATCATCGCCATGGTGCTGGCGCGGGGCATCCCCCACATCCGTGTGGAGTTCCTGACCACGACCGCCAGCGTCCTGAAAGGCACCGACGGCATCCTGCCCGCCATCCTCAACACACTGTATGTCATTCTGCTGACCTTACTCATCGTATTGCCGCTGGGCGTGGGCGCGGCGGTCTATCTGACCGAGTACGCCACCAACCGCCGCCTCATTGAGGGGATCGAGTTTACCAACGAGACGCTGGCGGGCATCCCCAGCATCATTTACGGCCTGGTGGGGATGCTGGTCTTTTCCCAGGCACTGGGCTTCAAGACCTGCCTGCTCTCGGGCAGCTTGACCCTCGTCATCATGAACCTGCCTACCATCATCCGCACCACCCAGGAATCCCTCAAGACGGTGCCCCAGGGCTACCGGGAGGGCGCGCTGGGCCTGGGCGCGGGCAAGTGGCACATCATCCGAACCATCGTCCTGCCCTGCAGCGTGGACGGCATCGTCACAGGCTGCATCCTGGCAGTGGGCCGCATCGTGGGCGAGAGTGCTGCCCTGCTCTTCACGGCAGGCGCGGCGGAGGTCATTGCCCAGAACGTCGTCAAGGCCTACACCTCCAACGGCGCGACCCTCTCGGTCCTGCTCTACCTGCGGGCCTTTGAGGATGGCGACTTTGATTCGGCCTGGGCCATCGGCGCGGTGCTGCTGGTGCTGGTGCTGGCCATCAATCTGGCCGCCCGGCTGGCCAAGACCAAGCTGAAGCAGAAACAGTAAAAAGAGGAATCGTTATGGAACAAGCTACCCCTGTGATCTCGGCCAAGAACCTGAACCTCTGGTACGGCGATTTCAAGGCCCTGAAAAATATTTCGCTGGACGTGGGCGAGCGGGAGATCACGGCCCTCATCGGCCCCTCCGGCTGCGGCAAATCCACATTCCTGAAGACCCTTAACCGGATGAACGATCTGGTGCCCGGGGTCCGCATCGAGGGCGATGTCCGGCTCAAAGGCCAGGATATCTTTGCCCGGGAGATGGAGCTCACCACCCTGCGCCGCCGGGTGGGTATGGTGTTCCAGAAAGCCAACCCGTTCCCCATGAGCATCTACGATAACATCACCTACGGCCCCAAGCTCCACGGCGTGAAGAACAAGGCCGAGCTGGATGAGCTGGTGGAAAGCTCCCTGCGGGGCGCAGCCCTCTGGGACGAGGTGAAAGACCGCCTGAAAAAGAGCGCCCTGGGCCTTTCCGGCGGCCAGCAGCAGCGCCTGTGCATTGCCCGGGCGCTGGCCGTCAAGCCGGAAGTGCTGCTGATGGACGAGCCCACCAGCGCCCTGGACCCCGGCTCCACCATGAAAGTGGAAGAGCTGATGAGCGAGCTGAAAAAGAACTACACCGTGGTCATCGTCACCCACAATATGCAGCAGGCGGCCCGTATCAGCGACCGCACCGCGTTCTTCCTGCTGGGCGAGCTGGTGGAAGTGGATGCAACGTCCAAGATCTTCAGCACACCGCAGGACAAACGGACCGAGGATTATATCTCGGGCCGCTTTGGTTAAGGTTGGAAAGAGGTGGAACCCATGAGCATCCGTACACAATATGATTCCGACCTCGAGGCCCTGAAAGCCGCGCTGGCCGAAATGGGCCGCAGCTCCGCCGACGCCGTGGAGGACGCGCTGGAAGCCCTCTGCACCGCCGACGCGGACGCCGCGGCGGGCATCGTCAAGGGCGATGGCCGGATCAACAACATGGAGCGGGATATCGAGCACCGCTGCATGACCCTGCTGCTCCGCCAGCAGCCCGTGGCGGGCGACCTGCGCCGCATTTCCACGGCCATGAAAGTCGTCACGGACATGGAGCGGATCGGCGACCACGCCGCCGATATCGCCGAGATCATCCCCCATCTGGTCACCGTCCGCAAGGAGGGCGACCCGGCGGTCAGCCAGGCCATCCGGATGGGCCAGAAAGCTCACCAGATGATCCTGGACGCCCTTGCCGCCCTCACGGAAGAGGACGAGACGGCTGCCCGTAAAGTCATCGCCGCTGACGATGAGGTGGATTACGATTTCAACGCCATCAAGCACACGCTGGCCCGGGAGATCGCTGCCGACCCCGTCAAGGTGGATGCCGCGCTGGATCTGCTCATGGTCATCAAGTATCTGGAGCGGATCGGCGATCACGCTGTCAACCTGGCCGAGTGGGTGGAGTTTGTCCGCACCGGCTGCTACCACAACGAGACTCTGTTTTAAAGTTCAAGATGTGTTTCTCCCGGATGAGTTTTTCGTGTTTTCCTCACTTTCCGGAAAGAGCTGCCGCGGCGGGACGCTTCGGCGGCTTTTTTGTATTCCGCAATGGAGCTCCCCTGTCAAGGGAGTTGTCTGCACTCCAGTGCAGACGGAGAGGTTTCATTGCAAAGAACTTGTGAAAATTACAAAAAACGCAATTTTCGTCCCGCGCCATTCGTATCCCATACAGAACAGCTTCCGGGCGGAAGCTGGCGTAACTGGTGGCGGCGGGCGTCCGGCGTCCCCCCTGTCCCCCGCCCGCCGCACCACAATGGAGGACACACTCTATGGCAAACATCGAAAAATTCCCGCTGGAAGCGCGCGGCGAAACGGTCAGCCGGGAAGCGCTGGTCCAGGCGGCATTGCACGAGATCACCCAGAATTACCGGGAAGCAAGCCTTTCCAACGTGGCCCGCAGTTACGGCGTCTCGCTGGCCTATGTCAGCGAGTGCGTCCGTGCCCAGACGGGCAAGACCTACAAAGAACTGCTGCAGAAGCACCGGATGGAGACCGCCGCCCGGCTGCTCCGCCGCAGCGACTGGAACATCCAGCAGATCATTACTTACGTCGGCTACGAGAACACCAGCTACTTCTACCGCCTTTTCCATGAGCGGTATGGCGTCAGCCCCCGGGAGTACCGCCGCAGCCGCACCCCGCGCGTCCGGGCCAGCGCGTGAATACGCCCGGCTCCTCTTGAAAGATGTACTGCCGCTTTGTGCAGTGCATCTTTTTTTGTGCAGAGAGGTCCCTGTGCCGCAAAATCTGGAAATTATGGGCCGATTGTGCTATTATGATAGAAATGATGCTGTGTGCGGGGAGCGCCCCGGCACGGAAAGAGAAGGTGGAACTGTATGTTTCGTGGAGCGACCCGCTCGGATCTGCCCGAGATCCTGAAAATCTATGCCCGCGCCCGGGAGACCATGGCCGCCGCCGGCAACCCCGCCCAGTGGGGCACCAGCTTCCCGCCGGAAGAGCTGCTGAAAGAGGATATTGATTCCAACCGCCTGTTTGTCTACCTCGTCAATGGCGAACTGGAAGCGGTGTTTGCATTCATCCTCGGCCCGGATCCCACGTATGCCGTGATCGAGGACGGCCAGTGGCTCAACGACACCTTGCCCTACGGCACCATCCATCGGCTGGCCTCGGCGGGCAAGCGCAAGGGCGTGGCAACGGATGTCATCACCTGGTGTCTGGAACACTGCGAGAGCCTGCGCGCCGACACCCACGCCGACAACAAAGCCATGCAGCACATTCTGGAAAAAAACAGTTTTACCCGCTGCGGCGTCATCCATGTGGCAGACGGCTCCCCTCGCTTTGCCTACCAGCGGATGTCCCTTACCATGCCGCTGGAACATTAAGGAGGTTTTGACATGAAGATCACACAGGTCAAGCTGGGCCGCATTTCGACCCCGCTCCGCGTTCCGTTCAAAACCGCCCTGCGCACTGTCAACAGTGTGGAGGACGTCATCGTAGAGCTCCACACCGATACCGGCGCGGTGGGCTATGGCGAAGCGCCCCCCACTGGCGTCATCACCGGCGACACCACCGGGGCCATCCTCGGTGCCATTCAGGATCACATTGCCCCGGCCATTCTGGGCCGTGACCTCGACGAGTTTGAGGACCTGACCGCCGCGGTCCAGAAAGCCCTTGTCCACAACACCAGTGCCAAGGCCGCCGTGGATATGGCCCTGTGGGACCTGCTGGGCCAGAAATACAACGCCCCGGTTTACCGGATGCTGGGCGGTGCCCGGAAGAACATCGTCACCGACATCACCATCAGCGTCAACGCCCCGGAGGAGATGGCCCGGGATGCCCGCACCGCCGTCCGGCGCGGCTACGATTGCCTGAAAGTCAAGGTCGGCATTGACCCGGAGCTGGATGTGGCCCGTCTGGCCGCCGTCCGCGAGGCCGTGGGCAAGGACATCTGCATCCGCATTGACGCCAACCAGGCCTGGAACGCCAAGCAGGCCGTCCGCATCCTGAACCAGATGCAGGACAAGGGCCTCGACATCGAGTTTGTGGAGCAGCCTGTCCCCGCCGCCGATCTGGAGGGGATGCAGTACGTCACCCGCCACGCCGATGTGCCGGTGTTGGCCGATGAGAGCGTGTTCAGCCCGGCGGATGCCCTCAAGATCATGCAGACGGGCGCTGCCGACCTCGTGAACATCAAACTGATGAAATGCGGCGGCATCACCAACGCCCTCCGCATTGCCGCCGCCGCTGAGGTGTACGGCGTGGAGTGCATGATCGGCTGCATGCTGGAGGCCAAGATCTCGGTCAACGCCGCTGTGGAGCTGGCCTGCGCCAAGAAGATCATTACCAGGATCGACCTGGATGGCCCCGTGCTCTGCAGTGAGGATCACATCCTCGGCGGTGCCACGTTCGATGAAAAGAACATTACCGTCTCGGACGCGCCGGGCATGGGCATTCAGGGCTTTGTGGCCGGAAAAGTGCACTATCTCGATTGAAATAGACCATAAACAGGACTCCCGCCGCGTGAAAAACGGCGGGAGTTTTTGTATTCTGTCCTCCGTGCAAATACAACTGAAAAACGCTCGTGCTGGGGCTTGGTGAGATGAAAAACCAAAAGATGCGGAAAAACCCTTGATTTTTCGTTCCGAAGTGAGTATACTGGGGGACGTCCCGTGTAAGAGAATGGGAAAAATGTGCGCAATGGGCGCACAGTGAAAACAGAGGAGTGTTTCGATATGAAAATGATGCATGCGGCTGCTGCCAAGTACAACAGCATCAGCCTGATCGTCCGCATCCTGTGCGGTCTGGTCATCGGCGCGGTGCTGGCACTGACAGTCCCGGGGGCTGGCTGGGTCGCGGAGCTCGGCACCCTGTTTGTCGGTGCCCTGAAAGGCATTGCCCCGGTGCTGGTCTTTGTCATCGTGGCCAGCGCGCTGGCGCAGGGCTCGTCCAAGCTGGACCGACGCTTTGGCACGGTTATCTGGCTGTACATGCTCACCACGTTTCTGGCGGCGGCCATTGCATCCGTCACCAGCTTTCTGTTCCCGGTCACTGTCGTCCTGGCGGACGCGGCAGAATCGGACGTCATTCCCCAGGGTCTGGGAGAGGTGCTGAACACCCTGCTGGCCAACTTTGTGGCCAACCCCGTCAGCGCCATCATGAACGGCAACTACATCGGCATCCTGTTCTGGGCCTGCCTGTTTGGCCTTGCCATGAAAAAGATCGGTGCCGAGAGCACCAAGGTCTTCCTCTCCAACACGGCTGACGCCGTTTCCAAGATCGTCCGCTGGATCATCAACCTGGCTCCGTTCGGCATCATGGGTCTGGTGTACTCCAACGTTTCCAGCAACGGCCTGTCCATCTTTACCCAGTACGGCAAGCTGCTGGCCCTGCTGGTGGGCACCATGCTCTTTATGGCGCTCATCGTTTCGCCGCTCATCATGTTCCTCTATCTGGGCTGCAACCCCTATCCGCTGGTCTTCCGCTGCCTGAAAGAATCCGGCCTGACCGCGTTCTTCACCCGCAGCTCGGCGGCAAACATCCCCGTCAACATGGCCCTGTGCGAGAAGCTGGGCCTCGATAAGGATATGTATTCCGTCTCCATCCCGCTGGGCGCGACCATCAACATGGACGGCGCGGCCATCACCATCACCATCATGACGCTGGCTGCGGCCAACACCCTGGGCATTCAGGTCTCTCTGCCTGCCGCCGTTGTCCTGAGCGCCATGAGCGCCCTGGGTGCCTGCGGCGCATCCGGTGTGGCGGGCGGCTCCCTGCTGCTCATCCCCATGGCCTGCTCCCTGTTTGGCATCTCCAACGACATTGCCATGCAGATGGTCGGTGTCGGCTTCATCATCGGCGTGGTGCAGGACTCCGTGGAAACGGCTCTGAACTCCGCCGGCGACGTGGAGTTTGCGGCCACTGCCGAGTATCACCAGTGGCGCAAGGAGGGCAAGCCCCTGCCGGACTTCCTCCAGAAGAAATAATTTTCAAAAGCATGAGAAAAGGGCTGGCACTTCGCGTGTCAGCCCTTTTGTGCTGTAAAAAATCAGTCGATCAGCTTTGCCTTGGTCAGCGCGTTGACGATGAGCGGGATCAGAATGAGCTGGGCAAGGATGCCGGGCACGGCGGTAAGGAGCGCGCCGGACAGGAATGCTGAGAACGGGAAGCTGGAACCGGTGAGCCCGGCCAGGATGAACCGGACAGCGCCCCAGACCAGACGGCCAGCCACCATGGCGGAGAGGAGGGTGGCAAACATCATCGGCAGGGTGTGCTGGACCCGGCGGTAAACGACGCCGGAAACAAAGCCGTAGGTGGCCAGCTCAAAGGCCATGGAAATGGCAACCGGGAACATCGGGGGCATCCCGAACAGCACCGAGCGGAGCAGCGGGGCCACAAAGCCCACGGCAAGGCCCCAGGGGCCGCCCAGCACAAAGCCGCACAGCAGGATGGGGAAATGCATGGGGCAGAGCATGTTGCCCACCTGGGGCAGATGGCCGGTGATCATGGGCAGCACAAAGGCCAGCGCGAGAAACAGGGCCGCCAGCACGATGCCGCGGGTGGCAGAAGTTTTGGTTTTCATGGTGATTCCTCCTGAGGTGACGCAAAAAAGGGGCCTGCCCCGGCATCCATGCCAAAGGCAGACCCCTTCGTGGCGTCTGTTACAAAAAGTTTGGGAAAATGAGCTGCAAAGGGCGGGCTTCTGCCCGCGGGCCCGGCTTCCTGCCGGAAATTGTGAAAAGTATAACAGAGATTCGCGGCTTTTGTCAAGTGAAGCTGCAAAATGCCCAAAAAGCAGAGCATTTCCAACGGATTTTGCCCGGTGATGTACATTTTGCTGAAAAAACTTGACCTTTTTGCACAGAATAGATAATATAAACTTGAACTATAGTGCAAAACCGCGGCAAACACCAAGGAATTGCGCGCCATCCATCTTGCAGATTCTTGCAATTCTGAGGTTCATACGGGAGGACCATCATGACAAATGCAGAAAAGCTCACCCTGGCAAAGCACGCCTGCCACATCCGCATGGGCGTGATCGAGGGGACCCACAGCGCCAAGTGCGGCCATCCGGGCGGCAGCCTGGACATTGCAGAGGTGCTGTCTTACCTCTATTTCGTGGACATGAACGTTGACCCTGAAAATCCGAAAGCACCGGACCGTGACCGTCTGGTGCTCTCCAAGGGCCACGCGGCCCCCGGCCTGTACGCCGCTCTGGCCGAGCGCGGCTATTTTCCGGTGGAAGACCTGAAGACCCTGCGTAAGATCGGCAGCTACCTGCAGGGCCACCCCAACATGAACACGGTGCCGGGCGTGGATATGTCCACCGGCAGCCTGGGCCAGGGCATCTCCGCCGCCTGCGGCATGGCACTGGGTGCCAAGCTCAAGCAGCAGCCCGTCAGCGTCTACGCCATCGTGGGCGACGGCGAGGTGGAAGAGGGCGAGTGCTGGGAGGCGTTCATGTTTGCGTCCCACTACAAGCTCTCCAACCTCTGCGTCTTCCTGGACCGCAACCATCTGCAGATCGACGGCACCACCGAGACGGTCATGGACAGCCACCCGCTGGAAGAAAAGCTCAAGGCTTTCAATTTCAACGTTCTGACCATCAATGGCCACGATTATGACGCCATCGAGTCCGCCATCAAGGCTTTCCACGCGGAAAACGACAAGCCCACCTGCATCATCCTGGATACCATCAAGGGCAAGGGCGTTTCCTTTATGGAGAACGCTGTGGAGTGGCACGGCAAGGGCCCCAACGATGAGGAGTACGCCATCGCCATGCAGGAGCTGAACGCAGCCTACGCCGCGCTGGAAGAGGAGGACAAGTAAGATGGCAGAAGTGAAGAAGATCGCAACCCGTGACAGTTACGGCAATACCCTGAAAGAGCTGGCCGCCGAGGGCCACGATGAGCTGGTGGTGCTGGACGCGGATCTGGCTGCTGCTACCAAGACGGGCATGTTCCGCAAGGCTTACCCCGGCCGCCACTTTGACTGCGGCATTGCCGAGGGCAATATGATGGGCGTGGCTGCAGGCCTGTCCACCATGGGCTATGTCCCCTTTGTTTCCAGCTTTGCCATGTTTGCCGCGGGCCGCGCGTTTGAGCAGATCCGCAACTCCATCGGCTATCCTCACCTCAACGTCAAGATCGGTGCCACCCATGGCGGCATCTCGGTGGGCGAGGACGGTGCTTCCCACCAGTGCTGTGAGGACTTTGCCCTCATGCGCAGCATCCCCGGGATGACGGTCATCTGCCCCGCTGACGATGTGGAAGCCCGCGCCGCTGTCCGTGCCGCCTACGAGATGCAGGGCCCGGTCTACCTCCGCTTTGGCCGTCTGGCGGTTCCCGTGTTCCACGACGAGGCCAACTACCATTTTGAGCTGGGCAAGGGCGAGCAGATCACCGAGGGCGATGACATCGCCATCGTGGCTACCGGCCTGATGGTCAACGAGGCCCGCATTGCCGCCGAGCAGCTGGCTGCCGAGGGCATCCACGCCCGGGTCATCAACATCCACACCATCAAGCCTCTGGATGAGGACATCATCCTCAAGGCGGCCAAGGAGTGCGGCAAGATCGTCACTGCCGAGGAGCACAGTGTCATCGGCGGTCTGGGCGAGGCTGTCTGTGCCGTCCTGAGCGAGAAGTGCCCCACCCCCGTCCGCCGTGTGGGCGTGCAGGATAAGTTCGGCTGCTCCGGCCCGGCCTGGGATCTGCTCAAGCTGTATGGTCTGGACGCTGCCACCATCTGCAAGACTGCAAAAGAGATGCTGGGCAAGTAAAAAATCTGCTTTTCCGGAGGCCGCTGTAAGTTGCAGCGGCCTCTTTTGCGTTTTCTGCCGCGTTGTGTGACACAGTCACGGAAAACGGGGGCCCAATGGGGTATACTAGCACCATCGAACACAACAATACACTCTTACGGAGGTAAAAACATATGGCAGTCATCAATATTACCAGCGCAAACTTTGAATCCGAGGTCCTGCACAGCGACAAGCCCGTCCTGCTGGATTTCTGGGCAACCTGGTGCGGCCCCTGCCGGATGCTCTCCCCCATCGTGGACGAGGTGGCCGAGGAGCGCGGCGACATCAAGGTGGGCAAAGTCAACGTGGACGAGCAGCCTGAGCTGGCCGGCCAGTTCGACGTCATGAGCATCCCCACCCTGCTGGTCTTTGAGAACGGCAAGCTGGTCAACCGCGCTGTCGGTGCCCGCCCGAAGAGCGGCGTCCTGAGCCTGCTGGGCTGAGATAAAGTATGAGAGCAAGCCCCATATCCGTACTGTAAAAGTGCCGGATGTGGGGCTTTTGTGTTTGAATGAAATACTGATAAATTTGGCGATAAAATGGTTGACATTTTGATTGTGGAACCCTATACTGAAAGTACAGGAGGTGGGCAGAATGAACTCACTGGTAAATGCGATCAAGAATACAGTGCCGATCACGCAGTTCAACCGTGGTCTGGCCGGAAAAATATTTGAAGACGTCAAAAAGCAGGGTGCGAAGGTCGTGATGAAGAATAACACGCCAGAGTGTGTTCTGATGTCGCCGGAAGAATATCTGAGTCTGATGGAAGAGGTGGAGGACGCAAAGCTTCTCCGGCTGGCAGAAAGCCGCTTGCAGAATTTTACGCCTGCGGAAACAATTCCGGCAGAGGATGTCTACCAGAAGTACGGGATCACGGACGCAGACCTTGCGGATTTTGACGAGGTAGAGCTGGAATGAACTGGAGAGTAGAATTTCTCCCGGAAGCGCAAAAGGACTTTGATGGCCTGGCGGGCAACCAGCGGCTTCTGGTGGCAAAAGCACTGAAAAAGGTCCAGCAGAATCCAGTCTCTATCTATGATGGCGGCTATGGCAAGCCGCTGGGCAACAAGGGCGGCACGGACTTGACGGGGCTGTTTAAAATCAAGCTGCGGGCAGCAGGGCTGCGCGTAGTGTATAAGCTGATCTATACGGAAACCGAAATGCTGATCGTTGTGGTCGGAGCACGTGCCGATGACGATGTCTACCAGCTGGCCGAAAAACGTGCCGCAAAAAATAATTTATAATCAGGGCTCCATATCTGCACTGCAATGTGTCGGAAGTGAAGACGAATAAAACACGATAGAACGAGTGAATTTTTGAAAGATTGCATGGAATTTTATCAAAGTATGATTCTTCTGTGAATTTTAGCACTCTAGGCTTGACATTGCTAATAAACGGTGCTATAACAGAGCCGTGCTCAGGAGGAAGGGCAAAAGGAGAGCCGCAAGGCTCCCCGGAAAGCCTTTCCGAATGGACGCTTCAGATTTTTTGCCCCGACCCGAACGCCGGGATTGGAGGAATGATTTATGCTTATGCCGACTGTTTTCCATGAAAACCTGTTCGATGATTTCTTCGATCCGTTCTGGAATGACGCTGCACTGGAACGTATGATGAACCGTGAGGCTCGTGATACCTTTGGTAAGCGCGGTGCAAACATGATGAAGACCGATGTCAAACAGACGGACAATGGCTACGAAGTAGCGGTTGACCTGCCGGGCTGCAAGAAGGAAGACGTTCAGATGGAACTGAACGACGGCTACCTGACCATTCAGGCAGTGCGCAGCCACAGCAACGATGAAAAGGATCAAGAGGGCCGCTATCTGCGGCGCGAATCTTTCTCCGGCACCTGTGCCCGCAGCTTCTATGTGGGCGATGTGAAGAAAGAAGACATCCACGCAAAGTTCGAGGATGGCGTCCTGCACATCGAGCTGCCTGCTTCTCAGCAGACGAAGGCTTTGCCTGAGAACCCGAATCTGATTGCAATTGAGTAAAACGTTGGTCGTGTGAGCCAAGGCACAACACGCATAGAAAGCCCCCGGAGAGCGGTAAAACACCCTCCGGGGGCTTTTTTGCGCCCAAAAGAGCCAGGATACGGTGGATTTGTCCACTGAGAACGGACAACTGGCAAACACACCAGAAAATTTTTGCTGGAAAATCAAAAGGCTGTCACTTTTATGCTTTACAACTTTACCAAGATAAAGTAAAATAAAATCAGAACATCCTGCACGGAACGTGCCGTGCAAAAGGCGTGGAAAAACACTGGGAAAGAAATGGGGAGACAGCATGGAGTTTGATCTTTCGCGGCTGCAGCCCAAGGAGCGCGCCTCCTTTGCGCTGCGCGCGCTGTACGAAGCGGCGGGCTGCCGCAAGTACCACATGGGCCGGTTTGAGGAGTATGGCCTGTATCAGGAGAACCGCAGTTTCCTCTCCTCGGAGCAGGTCATCACGTTTACCGACCTGGATGGCCGCCTGCTGGCCCTCAAGCCGGACGTGACCCTTTCCATTGCCAAGACGGCACAGCCCGCCCCGGGCGAAACGCTGAAATATTATTACCACGAGAACGTCTACCGCCCCTCGGCGGAGAGCCACACGTTCAAGGAGATCTCCCAGATGGGCCTTGAACTGCTGGGCGAGGTGAAAGAGCCGGAGGTGCGGCAGACGGTCTGCCTGGCGGCACAGTCGCTGGAGCAGATGGGCCAGCCGTGGGTGCTGGAGATCAGCCACATGGGCTATCTCTTCGGCCTGTTCGACGCGCTGGGCGTGCCGGAGGCCGCCCGCCCCGGCCTGCTGGAAACGCTGCGGGCCAAGAACATCCATGAGCTGCGGGCGGCTGCCGAAGCGGCGGGCCTTTCGGATGCCGATGCCAACGCCCTGACGGCCCTGCTCTCCCTCAGCGGGGAGTATGCCGTGGCCCTGCCCAAGGCCGCGGCCCTCTGCCGCAACGCCCGGATGGAGGCCGCCGTGGCCGAGCTTAACGCGCTGGCCGAGCCGCTGGCAAAGGCGGGCGGCAGCATCCGGCTGGACCTGACCCTTGCGGGCGAGATGGAATATTACAACGGTCTGGTCTTCCAGGGCTATCTCCGTTCCCTGCCCCGGCCCCTGCTCAAGGGCGGGCGGTACGACCTGCTGATGCAGAAATTCACCCCCGGGGCGGACGCCATCGGGTTTGCCGTCTATCTGGACGAGCTGGACCGCCTGAGCGCCCCGCTGCCGCCCGTCCAGCAGCAGAACGCCGATCAAGGAATGCTGAATGTGGCCCTGCCCAAGGGCCGCCTGGGCGATAAGGTCTACGACCTGCTGGCCAGGATCGGCTACGGCTGCCCGGAGGACTACAACGCCACCCGCAAGCTGGTGGTGGAGAACCCGGCGGCGGGCATCCGCTACTTCCTCGTCAAGCCCAGCGACGTTGCCATTTACGTCGAGCACGGCGCGGCGGATGTGGGCATCGTGGGCAAGGATATCCTGACGGAGGCCTCTGCCGATGTCTACGAGCTGCTGGACACCGGCCTGGGCAAATGCCGGATGTGCGTGGCCGCCCCGGCGGATTACCAGGACGACCCAAGCCGCCCGGTGCGGGTGGCCACCAAGTTCGTCAACGTTGCAAAAAGCTATTACGCGTCCATGGGCCGGGACATCGACATCATCAAGCTGAACGGCTCCATTGAGCTGGCCCCCATCCTGGGCCTCTCGGACGTCATCGTGGACATCGTGGAGACGGGCACCACCCTCCGGGAAAACGGCCTGAAAGTGGTCACGGAGTTCATGCCCGTCTCGGCCCGGTTCATTGCCAATAAGGCCAGCTACCAGTTCAAACACAACGAGATGGAACTCATGCTCACAAAGCTGCGGGCAGCACTTGCAGAACAGGAGGCAGCAAAATGATCAAGCTCTATGATTTTGACTCGCTCAAGCCGGAAGAGATTTTAAACCGCGACATCCGCGCCGAGAAGAACGTGGAAGACGTGGTGGACGCCATCCTTGCGGACGTCCGCACCCGGGGCGATGAGGCCCTGAAAGAATACGCCCTCAAGTTCGATGGCGCGGAGATCGAGAATTTACAGGTGACGCAGGAGGAGATCGAGGACGCCTTTGCCAACATGGACCCCTACTTCCTCGAAACCCTGAAAGAAGCCGCCGCCAACATCGAGAGCTTCCACCGCCAGCAGGTGCACAAGAACTTTGTGGTCAACGACAAGCCCGGCATCGTGCTGGGCCAGAAATACACCCCCATTGAAAAGGCGGGTGTCTACGTCCCGGGCGGCACGGCGGCCTACCCCTCCACCGTCCTCATGGACGTCATCCCGGCCAAGGTGGCGGGCGTGTCCGAGATCGTCATGACCACCCCGGCAGGAAAAGACGGCAAAGTGAATCCCGTCATCCTGGCGGCAGCGGCGACTGCAGGCGTGACCAAGATCTTCAAGACGGGCGGTGCGCAGGCTGTGGCGGCCCTGGCCTACGGCACCCAGACCATCCCGGCGGTGGACAAGATCGTGGGCCCCGGCAACATCTATGTTGCCACCGCCAAGCGGAAAGTCTTCGGCAAGGTGGGCATTGATATGATCGCAGGTCCCAGCGAGATTCTGGTACTGGCCGATGGCGGCTGCAACCCCGCCTGGGTGGCAGCTGATCTGCTGAGCCAGGCCGAGCACGACAAGCTGGCCAGCCCCGTCCTTGTCACCGACAGCCCGGAGCTTGCCAAGGCCGTGCAGGCCGAGCTGGAGGTTCAAATCCCTCAGCTGCCCCGTGCCGCCATTGCCCGGGCCAGCGTGGACGACAACGGCAAGATCATCGTCTGTGCGGACCTGCACAAGGCCATTGAGGCCTGCAACATCATTGCACCCGAGCATCTGGAAGTCTGTGTGGAAGACCCGTTCGGCGTGCTGAACGAGATCAAGAACGCGGGCAGCATCTTCCTGGGCCGCAATGTGCCCGAGGCGCTGGGTGATTACTTCGCAGGGCCCAACCACACCCTGCCTACCAGCGGCACCGCCCGCTTCTCCAGCCCCCTGGGCGTGGACGATTTCGTCAAGAAATCCAGCTTTATTTACTACACCCGGGAGGCGCTGGGCGAGGTTGCCCCCCGCATTGCCGATTTTGCCGAGCGGGAGGGCCTGCACGCCCACGCCCGCAGTGTGACGATTCGATACGAGAAATAAAAGGCGGCTTGCCCTCTCAGGCCGCTTCGCGTCCAGCT
>ENA-UEQX01000194-UEQX01000194.1-human-gut-metagenome-genome-assembly--contig:-NODE-194-length-41970-cov-14.939322_pt1 | contig 41970 bp, 38 predicted proteins | sample MGYA00242952_ERZ507952 | MGnify/ENA primary metagenome ERZ507952 (study PRJEB26167, sample SAMN06115425) | human gut metagenome | host: Homo sapiens | place: China:Sichuan | collected 2015-04-07... | reverse complement strand
CGGAGCAGGCCGTTCTGGACCTGCAGAAGGCAGAGCTGGCCGCCAAGAAAAAGCCCAAGGCAGAGGTGTTCGACATCAATGCCGCCAGCGAGACGGCCCGCCGCCTGAAGGAAACGGGCAGCAGCTTTGACGGCAGCGCCGCCAAGACCGGCGAGGATGTGATCGCCGCCGTGGAGCGGGAGACCGCAGAGCTTGCAGCAATGCAGGCTGCCGGGGCCGCACCCGAAGCCGCCGAAACTGTGCAGGACGAGGCCGCAAAGCCTCAGCTGCTGGATTTTCTGGCCGGCGAGCCGGAGGCTGAAAACGATCCCTTTGCGGATCAGCCCACCAAGACCGCGCCGGAGCTGCCGGAGCTGACCCCCGCGCAGGAGCTGGCCGGTTACATCCGTTCCCGCAGCGCCGCCGCGCTTGTCACGCCCCACGCACTGCTGGTCAGTGAGGTGGAGAACGCCGACGAGCTGCTGGCTCAGATGCCGCAGGAACCCCAGTGTGAGGATATCGTTGTCCGTGCAGGCGCAAAGGATACCTACTATTACTCCAACGCCAACATGAGCGACAACTACGCCATGATCGCCCAGCTCATTGAGGACAAAGACCTCTGTGTCATGTTTGCTGAGATGGTGCGCTTCAACGCACGGGTCTACCCCAGTGCCACCCCGCTGAAGTACTTCCAGCGCTCCCCCTACGGCCTTGCGCCGGAGGAGATCGAGCAGACCTGGAAGACCATGCAGGGCAGGCCGGAGTTTGCCGACATCGAAGAGCTGACCAACAATCAGAACGAGCGGTTCCTCTTCTCCACCCAGCACCTCACCCGCCGCTATGCAAAAGCCATCAGCGACGTGGATGATTTCTGCGACTAAAAGATCATACACAATTGAATAGGGTACAAGAGCTTCTTTGAGCAAGGCTGTCTAAACCCCGCAGGGGGCAGGACACCGCGCCGCAATGCTAAGGGCCAACGCCGGCATTCAAGGGTGGCAGGGGAAACCCGGCCGCCTTCCCGCAGAAGAAACGCTGCAATTTGAAAAAAAGAACTCCTCCCATCCACCGTTCCGGAGCGTTGCCTCCCTCCCGTTGCTGCAACAGCGGAAAAGGAAGCGGCTCCCTCGGCGTGGCGGCCTGCAGGCTGCCGCTCCGGGCCATGTTCGGTTTTTTGCGGGGGCGTTTTGATTTTCGGTCAGAACGTCTCCGCTTTTTTTTCACCTGCCGATCGAAAAGAGATCTCCCTGGGAGTTTGTCCGGGCCATAGCGGGCAAACTGTGCCCCGGGGAGCGATGGAGGATTTTTTGCAATGAAACAGCCTTTTTGCACGCCAGCCCAGGCCCTGCGCCGGGTGCTGGATGCTGCTGCGGCTCTCCCGGTGCCTGCCACGGAGCGGGTGCCGCTGGATGATGCCTGTGGGCGGATCGCAGCCCGGGACCTGTGCGCCCGGATGGATCAGCCCCCTTTTGACCGGAGCCCTCTGGATGGCTATGCCCTTCACAGTGCCGACACGGCCGGGGCGGGGGAGAAGACCCCTGTCACCCTGCCGGTGGTGATGAAGCTCTATGCCGGGGATGCCCCCGCCGCTGCCCTGCCTGCCGGGTGTGCCGCCCGGATCATGACCGGTGCACCCCTGCCCCCCGGCGCGGACTGTGTTCTGATGCAGGAGCTGACCGACAGCGGGGAGGAGCAGGTGCGCATTTACGCCCAGCTTCAGCCCAACGCCAATGTGGTGTTCCGGGGTGAGGACATCGCCGCCGGTGCCCCCATTGCCGCTGCCGGAACTGTGCTGACCCCGGCGCACATCGGTGTGCTGGCCGGTCAGGGCATCCCGGATGCTGAGGTCTTCCGCCCCCTGACCGTGGGCGTGCTTGCCACTGGCAGTGAGCTGCTGGAAGCGGGCGAGGCCTGGGCTCCCGGCAAGATCTACGATGCCAACGGGAACCAGAATGCCGCCCGCCTGCGGCAGCTGGGCTTTGCCGTGGAGCGCACCCACTGCTCGGATGACCCGGAGGAGATCGCCGCCCGGATGAAGGATCTGCTCACCCGGTGTGATGCGGTGATCACCAGCGGCGGTGTTTCGGTGGGGCAGAAGGATTACCTGCCTACAGTGCTGGAAATGCTGCACGCGGAGCCTGTTTTTGCCGGGGTGGCCCAGAAGCCCGGCAGCCCCATGATCGCTGCACAGGTGGGAGAAAAGCTGGTGTTCTGCCTGTCCGGCAATCCCTTTGCCGCGGCGGCCACGCTGGAGCAGTATGCCGTTCCGACCCTGCTGCGGGCCGCAGGGCGGCGGGAAGAGGACTGCATCCCGGTGCACACCCGGGGCAGGCTGACCACCGGCTTTTCCAAGCCCAGCAAGGGAACCCGCTTTCTGCGGGCCAGAGCGCTGGGCGGCCTGGTGGAGATCCCCGGCGAGGGCAACGCGGAGGCGCATTCCTCGGGCAGTCTGTCGGCCATGATGGGCTGCAACTGCCTGGTGGAGCTGCCTGCGGGCAGCGGCCCGGTGGCTCCGGGCGAAGAAGTGGAGGTACTGAACTTTGTACAGTGAAAAGAAACAGGCGCTTGCTGCCGAGCTGAGCCTGAAGCGCCCGGCTGTGCTGGCCGTGAGCGGTGCGCACAACAGCGGCAAAACGACTTTGTTGGAAAAACTCATCCCCCTGCTGCGGGCACGGGGCCTGAAGGTGGGTGTCATCAAGCATGACGGCCACGATTTCACCCCAGACGTGCCGGGCACCGACAGCTTCCGCCTGCGGGAGGCCGGGGCCGAGGGCGTGGCGGTCTTTTCGGGCAACCGCTACCTGCTGACGGAGGAATTTCGCCTGAACGAGCAGGATCTGCTGGCCCTGTTTGAGCGCCACGGCTATGATCTGGTGCTGATGGAGGGCTTCAAGGAGAGCGGCTGGCCCAAGATCGAGGTGGTGCGCAAGGCTGTCTCGGAGGAGCCTGTCTCCTTTGAGCCGCTGGCCATCGTGGGGGATGTTCCGGGCGCGGATTTTGCGCTGGACGAGCCCGCAGCGCTGGCCGACTGGATCGCTGCACAGATGCCTGCATTGTAACAGAGGGAGGAAGAAACCATGAAACTGATCCGTACCGAAGACGCGGCAGGGCAGGTGCTCTGCCACGATATCACCCAGATCATCCCGGGTGAATTCAAGGGGGCCCGCTTCAAAAAGGGCCACATCATTCAGCCCGAGGATATTCCGGTGCTGCTGAGCATCGGCAAGGAAAACCTCTATGTCTGGGAGAAAAAGCCCGGCATCCTCCACGAGGACGAAGCTGCCGCCCTGCTCTACAAGGCCGCCGCCGGTCAGAACATCCACGGCACCGAGCCCCGGGAGGGCAAGATCGAACTGATCGCCGACTGCGACGGCCTGCTCAAGATCGACCGCAGGGCCCTGCTGGCGGTGAACAGCACCCCCCAGATGATGATCGCCACGATCCACGGCGATCTGCCTGTGAAAAAGGGAGCCAAGCTGGCTGGTACCCGCATCATCCCGCTGGTCATTGAGCAGGAGAAGATGGAGGCCATGCAGGCTGCTGCCGGGCCGAAGCCCATCCTGAACGTGCTGCCCTTCCACCAGAAGAAGTTTGCCGTTATCACCACCGGCAGCGAGGTGTTCAAGGGCCGCATTGAGGACAAGTTTACTCCCATCCTCGAGCAAAAGCTGGCGGTGTATGGCTGTGAGATGGCCTTCCACAAGGTCTGCGATGATGACCCGGCGGGCATCACGGCCGCCATTCTGGAAGCAAAGGCCGCAGGCTGTGAGCTGATCTTTACCACCGGCGGCATGAGCGTGGACCCGGACGACCGCACCCCGCTGGCCATCAGGAACACCGGGGCCGAGATCGTTACCTACGGCGCGCCCGTGCTGCCCGGTGCCATGTTCCTGGTCAGCTATCTGGACGGTGTGCCGGTCTGCGGTCTGCCCGGCTGTGTGATGTACGCCAAGCGCACCATTTTTGACCTGCTGCTGCCCCGCCTGCTGGCCGATGACCCCATCACCGCCGAGGATATCGCCCGTCTGGGCGAGGGCGGCCTCTGCCTGGGCTGCGCCGAGTGCCACTGGCCCAATTGCGGCTTCGGACACTGCTGAAACCCTCTCAGCCAAAGCCTTTCGGCTTTGCCAGCTCCCCCAAAGGGGGAGCTTAACTAAGGTGAAAAAATATGAGTGAAAATAATCTGACACATTTTGATGCCGCCGGAAACGCCGTGATGGTGGACGTGAGCGAAAAGCCCGTCACGGCCCGGGAGGCCACGGCCCACGGCATCATTACCATGAATGCGGAAGCCTTTGCCGCCGTGGAGAGCGGTACCGTGAAAAAAGGCGATGTGCTGGGTGTGGCCCGGGTGGCCGGCATTATGGCCACCAAGCGCACCAGCGAGCTGATCCCCCTGTGCCACCCGCTGCCGCTGACCAAGGTGCAGATCGAGTTTGACCTGCTGCCCGAGCGCCGGGCTGTGGAAGCGCGCTGCACGGTCAAGACCAGCGGCGTGACCGGCGTGGAGATGGAGGCCCTGACCGGCGTTTCCACCGCCCTGCTCACCATCTATGACATGTGCAAGGCCGTGGATAAGGGCATGGAGCTGGGCGAGATCCATCTGGTGGAAAAGACCGGCGGCAAGAGCGGACATTACATCCGGGCGGAGGGCGGCTATGTTTGATTCCAAGGGCCGCAATATCCATTATCTCCGCCTTTCCGTGACCGACCTGTGCAACCTGCGCTGCCGCTACTGTATGCCGGACGGTGTGGACAAGCTGGAACGGGAGGATATCCTGACCTACGAGGAATTCCTGCGCCTCGCCGCTCTGTTTGCCCGGTGCGGGGTGGATACCGTGCGGGTCACCGGCGGCGAACCGCTGGTGCGCAAGGGCGTGGAGCAGCTGGTCAAAGGGCTGAAAGCCATCCCCGGCATCCGAAAGGTCACCATGACCACCAATGCCGTCCTGTTGGAGCGGCAGCTGCCTGCCCTGCTGGAGGCCGGGCTGGACAGTGTGAACATCAGTCTGGATACGCTGGACCCCGCTCTGTTTGCAAAGATCACGGCCCGGGATGAATTTGCCGCCGTGCAGGCGGGCATCCATGCCGCGCTGGAAAGCGGCATCCCGGTCAAGCTGAACTGCGTGCCCCAGGTGGGCGTAAACGAGGGTGAGCTGGAAGCGCTGGCCGCTCTGGCACAGGACAAGCCCCTGCAGGTGCGGTTCATCGAGATGATGCCCATCGGCTACGGGGCGGCCATGCCCTGTATCTCCGGCCCGGAGCTGCTGGCCCGCTTCCGCAGGCGCTGGCCGGAGCTGGCCCCGCTGCCCGGGGCGGCGTGTGCCGCGCTGGGCGACGGCCCGGCGGTCTATTACACCGTGCCGGGCTGGAAAGGGGATATCGGCTTCATTGCCGCAGTCCACGGCAAGTTCTGCGCCTCCTGCAACCGGGTGCGGCTGACCAGTCAGGGCTTTCTGCGCCCCTGCCTTGCCAGTGAGGCCGGATGTGACCTGAAAGCCCTGCTGCGCAGTGGCACGTCTGACGAAGAGCTGCTGACTGCCATCCGTACCACCATCTGGGAAAAGCCCCAGGAACATCATTTTGAATTGAAACAGGACATCCCCGCGACCCGGGGCATGTACCGAATTGGAGGATAAATCTATGGGAAAACTTCTGGCGATCTGCACCAGCCCCCAGCGTGGCACGGTCAAGACCGAAGTGGAAAGCGCACGCCTGACCCCGGAATGGGGCATTGAGACCGATGCCCACGGCGGGAACTGGCACCGTCAGGTCAGCCTGCTGAGTGCCGAAAAGATCGAGAACTTCCGCAAAAAGATCTGGGTGGACTACGGTGCCTTTGGCGAGAATCTGGTGGTGGAGGGCTACGATTTCCGCAATCTGCCCGTGACCAGCCGCTTTGCCATCGGGGACGTGGTGCTGGAAATGACCCAGATCGGCAAAGAGTGTCACAACGACTGCGTCATCAAGCAGAAGACCGGCGAGTGCATCATGCCCCGGGAGGGCGTGTTTGCCCGGGTGCTGCAGGGCGGCGAGATCCACGTGGGGGACGAGGTGACCCTGCTGCCCCCGCCGGAAAACCCGCCCCTGCGCGCTGCCGTCATCACTCTTTCTGACAAGGGCAGCCGTGGTGAGCGGGAGGACAAGAGCGGCCCCCTGATCGTGGAGATGCTCACCGCCGCAGGCTATCAGGTGGAGGAGACCATGATCCTGCCCGATGAGGCAAAGGCCCTGAAGGCACAGCTCATCCGGCTGGCCGATGGCCGTCAGGTCAACCTGATCCTGACCACCGGCGGCACCGGCTTTGCCCCCCGGGATATCACCCCGGAAGCCACCTATGCCGTGGCTGACCGCAACGCTCCCGGCATTGCTGAGGCCATGCGTTACCACAGCCTGAGCATCACCCCGCGCGGGATGCTCAGCCGCGCCGCCAGTGTGCTGCGGGGCAAGACCCTCATCGTCAACCTGCCCGGCAGCCCCAAGGCCGTGAAAGAGAATCTGGAGTACATCCTGCCCAGCCTGGAGCACGGGGTACGCATTGCCGCCGGGCTGGACGGAGAGTGCGCCCGCAAATAAGTCTGTTTCACCGCCGCGGCGCTGCTTTTGGTGCCGGGCGTAAAAATAAAAGTACAACAAAAGCATACCCACTGTAAGGAGCAAGACTATGAAAACTATGATCTCCCGCCGCGGCTTCCTGTGCGCTGCCGGCATCGCATCCGCATCTGCTGTTCTGACCGCCTGCGGCGGCTCCTCCAGCAGCACTGCATCTTCCACCGCATCCTCCTCTGAGGCTGCCTCCGGCGAGAGCATGGAGCTGATCGTTTTTGCTGCCGCCTCCCTGACCGAGACCCTGAACGCCATTGCCGAGACCTACTCCGCAGAGAACCCCGGCGTGACCTTCAGCTTCAACTTTGACTCTTCCGGAACCCTCAAGACCCAGATCCAGGAGGGTGCGGACTGCGACCTGTTCATCTCCGCTGGTCAGAAGCAGATGAACCAGCTAGACAGCACCGCTTCCGCTGAGGGGAACACCGAGGGCCTGGACTTTGTGGATGCCGAAAGCCGTGTAGATCTGCTGGAGAACAAGGTCGTGCTCTGTGTGCCCGAGGGCAGCGACAAGGGGATCGACAGCTTCGACAGCCTGGCTGAGCACCTGAAGGCAGAGGATATCCTGTTCTGCATGGGCAACAGTGATGTGCCCGTGGGTCAGTACACCCAGAAGATCCTGGCCTACTACGATCTGGATGAGGCAGCTCTGGCTGCTGCCGGTGTCATCACCTACGGTTCCAACGTCAAGGAAGTCACCACCCAGGTCAGCGAGGCCAGCGTGGATGCCGGTGTCGTTTACTGCACCGATGCGTACAGCGCCGGTCTGACCCCCGTGGACGAGGCTACCAAGGAGATGTGCGGCCAGGTCATCTACCCCGCCGCTGTGATGAAGAACGCCCTCCATGCCGAGGCTGCCAAGGAGTTCCTGGCTTACCTGCGCACCGACAAGGCTGCGACCGTGTTCGAGAGCGTCGGCTTCACCGCACTGTAAGCATCCGCTGGGGGGATGGTATGGACTGGTATCCCTTATGGAACAGCCTGCGCATTGCGCTGATCAGCTGCGCGGCGGTGTTCTTTTTAGGCATCTTTGCGGCCTACTATATTGCAAAGCTCCCGCGCGTGCTCAAAGGCGTGCTGGATGTGGTGCTCACCCTGCCCATGGTGCTGCCGCCCACGGTCGTGGGATATTTCCTGCTGCTGCTGTTCGGCGCAAAAAGGCCGCTGGGCATCTTTTTCATGGAACATTTCGGTGTGAAGCTGGTGATGAACTGGTACAGCGCCATCTTTGCTTCCATCGTGGTGGCCTTTCCGCTGATGTACCGCACGGCCCGCGGTGCCTTTGAGAGTTTTGACGAAACGCTGGCCTGGTCGGCACAGACGCTGGGACTTTCCAACACCTGGATCTTCTGGCGGGTGCGGATGCCCTGCTGCCGTCAGGGCATTCTGGCCGGTACGGTGCTGGCCTTTGCCCGTGCGCTGGGCGAATATGGTGCCACCAGCATGATCGCAGGCTACACGCCGGGCAAGACGGCCACCATTGCAACCACGGTCTACCAGCTCTGGCGCACCAACGATGAGGCCGGGGCCATGCAGTGGGTGCTGGTGGATATCGTTATCTCGGCGGTGGTGCTGCTGGCAGTGAACCTGCTGGAACGCAGGCAGAAGCAGGGAGGAAAGCGCGCATGAGCCTGGAAGTAAATGTGACCAAGCGGTTTGATGGCTTTACCCTCCACGCTGCGTTCACGGCAGGGGACACTGCCACCGCCCTTCTGGGCGCGTCCGGCTGCGGCAAAAGCATGACCCTGCGCTGCATTGCAGGCATCGTCCGGCCGGACGAGGGGCGCATCGTGCTGGATGGCCGGGTGCTGTTCGACAGCGCTCAGGGCATCGACCTGCCGCCCCAGCAGCGCAATGTGGGTCTGCTGTTCCAGAACTACGCCCTGTTCCCCAACATGACCGTGGAACAGAATATCCTCAGCGCACTGAAAAAGGAAAAGGACCCTGCCGCCCGCAGGGCTGCCTGTGCCGAGGCATTGCGGGCCATGCGGCTGGAGGAACTGGCCAAGCGCCTGCCCGGCGCGCTTTCAGGCGGACAGCAGCAGCGTGCCGCCCTGGCCCGCATCCTGGCGGCCCAACCCCGCATCCTGATGCTGGACGAGCCATTCAGTGCGCTGGACAGCTACCTGCGCGAGGAGGTGGAGGGGGAAGTGGGCAGCCTGCTGGCCGGGTTTGCGGGCACGGCCCTGTTGGTGACCCACAACCGGGACGAGGCCTACCGCCTGTGCAGGGAGATGATCGTGATGGACAGCGGCGAGGTGCTCCGGGCAGGTACGACCAAGGAGGTCTTTGCTGACCCCCGCACCCGTGCCGCCGCCCGCCTGACCGGCTGCAAGAACATTCTGCCCTGCACCCGGGTGGGGGAGCATACCGTTCATCTGGCGGGCTGGGAACAGCCGCTGACCGTGGCTCTGCCGGTGCCCGAGGGCTGCCGTGCCGTGGGCATCCGCGCCCATGATCTTGCACCCTGCGCTCCCGGCACCCCCAACAGCCTGCCGGTGCAGGCTGTCTCCACCAGTGAGAATCCCTTTGACTGGAACATGATCTTCACCCTGCCCGGCGGTGAGGCCCGCCTGTGGTGGAAGGTGTCCAAGGAGACAATGGCGGCCCCGCCGCCAAAAGCACCCGCCTGCCTTGCTGCCGCCCCGGAAAATATCATGCCGCTGGTCTGAGGCAAAAGAATCGCTCTCTCCCTGCTCCCGAAACAGAAATACGGAGCAGGGAGAAATTTTTTGAAAAAAGTACTTGACTTTATCAAGTAATGTGATTATACTAGACCTTGTCAAGTAAAGGAGATGCAAAGAGTGATCCAATCGACCATATCCTTCTACGTGATGGAGTTTTACAAGCAGTTCGCAGCCTACACCACCCAGCAGCTGCAGGAGTTTGGCCTGAGCTTTGGCATGATGTATTTTGTGATCTACGTGGGCAAACATCCCGGCTGCACCCCGGCTGAGATGACCAAAAACCTGCACCTGGACTGGGGCCACTGCCAGCGCAGCGTGATCAAGCTGGTGGAAGATGGCTTTATGACCCGGGAAAAGCAGGGCCGCAGTTATCATTTGGGGCTGACCCCGGCGGGTGAGAGAGCATTCCGGACCTGCCACCAGGTGTTTTTCGATTGGGATGCACAAAATTTGAGCGGGCTGACCGAAGAGGAACAGCACCAGCTCCTGAGCCTGCTGCAAAAGGCAGCACGGACGAGGAAAGAGAGTGTGTAACATGTACGACACCATCCTGAGCCCCATTGATTACGGTGGATTGCAGCTGAAGAACCGCATCATCTTTGCCCCCACCACCTTCGGCCTTTCGGACGAGGAATATCTGGCGGAGATGGAGCGGCTGGCCAAGGGCGGCTGCGCCATGATCATCATCGGCGACGTGCCGGTGGCCAAGAGCCGGTTTGAGAAGTCCCTGTTTGACAAAAAGGGCTTTGCCTTCTATCAGCAGATCTGCGAGACTGCCCACAAGTACGGCTGCAAGGTCTGCGCCCAGCTCCACCAGACCGATACCGACATGATGTCCATCATCAAGTGCATCCCGGGGATGCTGATGAAAAAGATCACCCCCGACCAGCTGCGGGAGCGGATGAACGATGCCGTGGGCCCCTACATCACCAAGATGTCCCAGAAAAAGATCCATCAGATCATCGCGGGCTTTGGCAAGGCTGCTGTGCTGGCAAAGCAGGCGGGCTTTGACATGGTGCAGGTGCACGGCGACCGGATGTGCGGCAGCTTCTCTTCCACCATCTTCAACCACCGCACCGATGAATACGGCGGCAGTGCCGAGCGCCGCGCCCGCTTTGCCGTGGAAGCTGTCAAGGCAGTGCACGCCGCTGTGCCCGGCATAGCCATTGACTACAAGCTGGCTGTCCGGCAGGAGAACCCCCATTACGGCAACGCCGGTGTGGTGGAGGAGGAACTGGCCGTGTTCGTGCCTCTGCTGGTGCAGGCCGGCGTGACCAGCTTCCATGTGACACTGGCCAACCACTCTGCGCTGGAAAATACCATCCCGCCGGCCAGCCACCCCGAGTTCAAGGAGACCGGCTGCTTCCTCAAGTTCTGCGATGAGGTGCGCCGGTATACCAGCGTGCCGCTCTGCGGTGTGGGCGGCCTGAACGACCCCGATTTTGTGGAGCAGCAGCTTGCCAGCGGCCGCATCCAGTGTGCGGCAATGTGCCGCCAGCTGCTGGCCGACCCCAACTGGGTCAACAAACTGCAGAGCGGCAATGCGGCAAAGATCCACCGCTGTGTCCGCTGCAACAAAAAGTGCCTGGGCGGCCTGATCGCCCATCAGGGCACCCGCTGTATCTATGATGCCCTGAACGCAAAAGAACAGGGAAGCATCTGATATCAAACATAATAAAGGAGAATGACCATGAGCTACGCCATCGTTTTCAGCAGCAAGACCGGCAACACCCGCCTGCTGGCCGACACCCTTCGCGCAAGCTTGCCCCAGAATGAGTGCACCTACTTCGGAGCACCGGCCCCGGAGGCACTGGAGGCTGAGACCCTTTACATCGGCTTCTGGACGGATAAGGGCCATGCCGATGACACCCTCACCGCCTTTTTGCAGACCCTGAAGGGGAAGCGGATCTTTTTGTTCGGCACCGCAGGCTTTGGCGGCAGTGCGGAATATTTCGAGCAGATCCTGGCAGCGGTGCAGAAGTCGCTGGATGAGAGCAACACGGTCATTGGAACTTATATGTGCCAGGGCAAGATGCCCATGACCGTGCGCCAGCAGTATGAAAAGATGCTGCAGCAGCCCAACCATGCGCCCAATCTCGAGATGCTGATCGAGAATTTTGACAAGGCACTGGCTCACCCGGATGCCGCAGACCTCGACCAGCTGCGCAAAAAGGCGGCAGAGGTGCAGGCATAACGGAAGAACGCTTCAAAAAAGCAGATTTTTTGAGAAGGCTGCTCCAAAACAGTTGACAGGTTCTGCCCGATGTGGTAGGATAATGTCGAGGAAATGGAAACGGCTCCTCAAGGTGAATTGAATATTCTCGGCAAAACAGTCGAAAGGCTGTGACGCAAAGCTACAGGGCCTGTAAAATGGCAGCCAGCTGCTTCTCAAAGAAATCTTTCTTTGGGCGACCTGCCTAGATTTTCTAGGTGTTGTTTTGCTGAGTGTATTGCAGAACAACACCTTTTTTCGTTCTCAAATTTCTTCCCAAAAGAAGAAAGGCACGCAAAACTGAATATCCTCGGCAAAGCAGTCGAAAGGCTGTGACGCAAAGCTATAGGGCCTGTAAAATGGCAGCCAGTTGCTTCTCATCACCTGAGGGTCTCCACAGCGGGGATTGGGTGTTGAGTGACCTTCATCTGAAGCATCAGGTGTCGATTGCCGAGTATACCAGCAATCGACACCTTTTTTCATGGGGCAACACAAAAGAGGTTCAACACCATGCGTAACGCTTCGATGAAAGTCCTGAAGAATCTGGTCTGCTGCGCCGCATTCATCTGCCTGATGTTTGTTCTGGCAATGCCCGCACACGCAGCTTCCAAGGCCGATGAGCTGCTGCAGCTCGTCAACGCAGAGCGTGCACAGGCTGGTGTGGCTCCTCTGAGCATGGGCAGCAGCGCACTGAATGCTGCCGCACAGGCCCGTGCAAAAGAACTTACCGTCAATTACTCCTACAACCGCCCCAATGGCAGCCGCGAGTTCACCATCCTGCCGGAGTACGGTGTGGACGATGTTTCTGTTGGCGAGAACTACTGGGCAGCTGCTGAGGATGCTTCGGACGTGGTCGCCGCCTGGAATCGCTACGATTTCTTCAAGGAGCGGATGCTGGACAAGGATGCCACCTCCGTTGGCATTGGCTACTACGAGGGCGGCGAGTACGGCAATTACTGGGTGATGATCTTCACCTACGCCCGCGGCACCAGTGAGAACGGTTTCGCACAGGAAGTGCTGGCGCTGGTCAACGCTGAGCGCGCAAAGGAAAATCTGGCACCTCTGGCCATGGGCGATGCCAAGCTGCAGGCTGCCGCCGATGAGCGCGCAAAGGAAGTGGCAAAGGTCGCTTCCCACACCCGCCCCGATGGCACCAACTGCTTCACCGTGCTGAAGGAGTACGGCGTGTCTGATACCGCCACCGGCGAAAATGCCGCCTGGGGCGAGACCACGCCCGAAAAGGTCGTTGCAGACTGGATGGCTTCGGAAGGCCACCGTGTCAATATCATGGACCCCGCCGCCAAGTATATGTGCCTTGGCTACAACTACGATGCCAATTCTCAGTGGGGCCACAACTGGATCCAGATCTTCGCAAAGTAAGCGGATGACTTCCATTGAGCGTTGTACGATGAAATAAAACAGAGCAAAAAGAGATGCACCCCGCTCCCTGAACCGGTTTCAGAAAGGCGGGGTGCATCTCTTTTGTTTTTTTATTCTGCTGCCATCTCAGCCACATCCTCGGGGCTGAAATCGCCCAAGGGCAGGATGAGCCGGGCCAGCGTCTCCTGCGGCAGGGTGGCAAGCCGGGCACTCTCGTCCGCAATTTCGGCAGGGCAGAGGACGTGCACGCCGTCTGCACCGGTCTCCACCCGGGCGCGGTGGCCGGTGGCAATGTACTGGATGCCCAGCCGGTCAGCCGCCGCCAGCAGGGCGGGGAAGCGCAGGTCGGCCGGGGCAGCGGTCTCCTCAGCCAGCTGGCTGGCCAGTTCGCTGGCATTCAGGGTGATGCACTCGATGCCCAGAGCCTTGGCGGCTTCCCTGGCGGCATCCACAACGGGGTCATCGGTGCACAGACGCACCACAGCGCCCATCACTGCAAAGCCCTGCTGCTGTAAAATGCGGACAGCTGCTTTGCAGCCCGTGCCGCCGCACAGGCCCACCAGCACCTTGTCCTGCTGTTCATAGGTATCGAACCCGCTGCCGGGCAGAAATGTATCGCTCATCGTCCCTGTCTCCCTCCGTGTGCCTGACTTTGTGCCACGGCCAGCTGGTCGCAGCGCTCGTTTTCCGGGTGGCCTGCATGGCCCTTGACCCAGACATAAGTGATCTTGTGCCGGGCTTCCTGCTCCAATGCCTGTTCCCACAGGTCGGGGTTCAGGGCAGGGGAGCCGTCGGACTTTTTCCAGCCCCGGCGCTTCCAGCCCCTGGCCCAGCCCTTTTCCAGCCCGTTGATGACGTACTGGCTGTCAGAGCACAGCCGCACCTCACAGGGCTCCTTGAGCTGGCGCAGGGCCTCGATAAAGGCGGTCAGCTCCATCCGGTTGTTGGTGGTGGAAGCATCACCGCCGCTGAGCTCTTTTTCGTAGACCTTGCCGTTGAAGCGGTAGCGCAGCACTGCACCCCAGCCGCCCGGGCCGGGGTTGCCGCTGCACGCGCCATCGGTGTAAACTTCGACTTGTTTCATCTGTTTCTCCCGGAACTTGAATTTTTGGATACTTCTATTTAGAGCTATTTTTCCGGTTCTGTCAAGAGGAAAACGTATCATCCCCGGCTTTTCCGGCAAAGCTTTGAATTGACAAAGTGGACAAGAAATACTATACTGTTTGTAACAAAATGCGTATAGGGGCGCACCGGTGCGGTGTGTCCGGCCGGAACGGGGCAGTGCCGCGGTCGCATCGAACAGATGGACTGACAGGGCAGAAATTACTCCGTTCCGGCCATCCCAGTGCCGAAAACGGGCATGGAAGCGAAAAATTCTATACGATGGTTTCGATGGGAGCGGCGGTGCGTTTGCTGCTCCTTCACAGCAGACAGGCCGCTCGCAAAGGGGTGTGCCTGCGTTTTGTAATTGATTTTGGAGGTACCGCATGGCACAGGTCAAAGAACAGAACCCGGCTCAGGCTCAGAACAATCCGAACAGAAACAGTGAATCCGGCGGGGAAAAGCGTACCCGCACCCGCCGCCCTTATTATAACCGGCGGCCCCGCCGCGCACAGCAGCCCAAGGAGGCCGCTGTGCCCATCCACATCTACCCGCTGGGCGGTCTGGGTGAAGTGGGCAAGAACATGACCGTGTATGAGTGCAACGGGGATATGATCATTGTGGACTGCGGCCTTGTATTCCCGGACAGTGAGATGTACGGCGTGGACATGGTCATCCCCGACTTTACCTTTGTGGTGCAGAATAAGGACAAGATCAAGGGCCTGCTCATCACCCACGGCCACGAAGACCACATCGGCAGCATTCCCTACCTGCTGCAGAAATTTGATCTGCCCATCTACGGCACCCGGCTGACCTGCGGCCTCATCCGGAACAAGCTGGAGGAGTTCGGCCTGGCAGGCAAGACCAAGTTCGTGGAGATCACCCCCAAGCAGAAGATCAAGCTGGGCTGCTTTACCGTGGAGCCCATCCATGTCAACCACTCCATCCCCGATTCCGTGGCCTTTGCCATTGACAGCCCCGCCGGAACGATCATCCAGACCGGCGACTTCAAGATCGATTACACCCCGCTGGCCTGCGGCGTGACCGACCTGACCACCCTTTCGGAGTATGGTCAGAAGGGTGTGCTGGCTCTGCTGAGCGATTCCACCAACGCCGAGCGTCCGGGCTTTACCGCCACAGAGCAGAAGGTGGCCGCCGGTGTCCGCAACCTGTTTGCCCGTGCCCGGAACAAGCGCATCATCATTGCGACCTTTGCGTCCAATATCTACCGCGTCCAGCAGATCATCGACCTGGCCGTGGAGGATGGCCGCAAGGTGGCGTTCAGCGGCCGCAGCATGGTCAATAACACTGCCATGGCGCAGGAGCTGGGTTATATGCACATCCCCGAGGGCACCCTTATCAGTGTGGATGAGCTGAACCAGTACCCGCCGGAACAGGTGGTGCTGATCACCACCGGCAGCCAGGGCGAGCCCCTGAGCGCCCTTTCCCGCATGGCCTCCTGCAGCCACCGTCAGGTGCGGGTTGGCCCCGGCGACTTCATCATCATCTCCGCCAACCCCATTCCCGGCAACGAGAAGAGCGTGACCAAGATCGTCAACGGTCTGCTCCTGCTGGGCGCGGAGGTCATCTACGAGAGCATGTATGATGTCCATGTTTCCGGCCACGCCTGCCAGGAGGAGCAGAAGCTGATGCTCACCCTGACCAGACCCAAGTATTTCCTGCCCGTGCACGGCGAGTACAAGCAGCTGAAAAAGCATGCCCTGACCGCTGCGTCTCTGGGCATTCCCACCAGCAACATCCTCATTGCCGAGAACGGCTCCAACGTCATCCTGAGCCGGGACGAAATCAAACTGGGCGAGCCTGTTACCGCCGGTGCTGTGATGGTGGACGGCCTGGGCGTGGGTGATGTAGGCAATGTGGTCCTGCGTGACCGCAAGCATCTCTCTGAGGACGGTCTGGTCATCATTGTGGCCACCGTGGACAGCAAGACCGGCAAGGTGCTGGCGGGGCCTGACCTTGTGAGCCGCGGCTTTGTCTATGTGCGCGAGAACGAGAGCCTGATGGACGGGGCCCAGAGCATTGTGGAAAACGCGCTGGATCGCTGCGTGGAAGAGCATGTGCGCGACTGGAACAGCGTCAAGACCCGGGTGCGTGAGGCGCTGAGCAGCTATATCTACCGCCGCACCAAGCGCAGCCCGATGATCCTCCCCATTCTGATGGAGGTATAAGCCGGAAGCCGCCCCGCAGGGGCAGGCAGACCAGGAGGCAGAAGATTCCATGAAACAAAAACCGAGATGGACGTTGGAAATGCTGATCGCCGCGCTGGCAGTGCTGTGTGCATTGCTGACACTGGCGCTTCTGGTGCAGCGGCCCGCGGGCTGGCCTGCGCTGGCGGTGCTGGTGGTGCTGTGGGGCATCGGCATCTGCGTTTTCCGGTATCAGCTGCGGCGCTGGACCGCCAAGTGGGTGGCTGGTGGCAGCTTTGAAAATTCCAGGACCCAATACAGCCTGGAATCCCTCTCTCAGCCGGCAGCTCTGCTTTCTGGCGAGACGGTGCTGTGGTACAACAGCCGCTTCCGCACGGCGCTGCTGGGCGGCGAGGACCGGCTTGCAGGCAGGGCACAGAAGCTGCTGCCCGGCCTGGACACCGCACAGGCACGCACCCCGGAAGGGCAGCAGCTCAATCTGGCCGACGGTGTGTGGAATGTGCACAGCAGTACCGTGCCGGGCGGCAGCGAGAGCATGACGCTGCTCGTGTTCAATGAGGAAACTGCCCTGCGCAGGATCGAAACGGAGTATAAGGCCAGCCGCCCGGGGTACATGGTGTTCCTGGTGGACGGCTACGACGATGTGTTCAGCGATATGCTGGACAGCGAGCGCGCCCGTCTGCTGGAGGGCATCAACCGGGTGCTGGAGGATATGATCGGCCGGGGCACAGGCTTTCTGCGCCGCGTTGCCAGCGGCCGCTATATCGCCGTGGTAGAAGAGCGCCATCTGGAGCAGTATGCCCAGCGCGGCTACGATGTGCTGGATAAGATCCGTGCTCTGGACCCCAGCGTGAACCTGTCCATCTCCATTGGCATCGGGCGCGGAGCCAAGACCCTGCGGGAAGCCCAGGATATGGCCGTGCAGGCGCTGGATATGGCGCAGGGCCGCGGCGGCGATCAGGCCGCTGAGATGACCCCGGACGGCTTTACCTTTTATGGCGGCGTGAGCCACGGCGTGGAAAAGCGCAGCAAGGTGCGCAGCCGCATCGTGGCCGACCAGCTGGTCAGGCTTGTCAAGGAGGCGGACCATGTGGTCATCATGGGCCACCGGATGAGCGATCTGGATGCCATCGGCGCTGCCGAGGGCGTGCTGCGTATCTGCAAGATCTGCGATGTTCCGGCGGTGATCGCCGTCAGGCGGGATGCCACGCTGGCGGGCAGCCTGATCGATGCCCTGTGCCGGGCCGGGCAGGCAGATGATTTCATCGACCCCAAGGCGGCGCTGCCCATTATCTCCAAGAAAACGCTCTGCGTGGTGGTGGATACATACCAGCTGGGCCTTGTGGAAAGTAAGGAGATCCTGGAAAGGTGCGGCAAGGTGGCCGTTATCGACCACCACCGCAAGGGCGTGGGCTTCATCGAGCATGCAGACCTTGTCTGCCACGAGCCCTATTCCTCCTCGGCCAGTGAGCTGGTCACGGAGCTTTTGCAGTATGTGGGCGACCGGGACGACAAGCCCAGCCGGGTGGAGGCAGAGGGCCTGCTCTCGGGCATTATGCTGGATACCCGGGACTTCACCCTGCACACCGGCGTGCGCACGTTTGAAGCTGCCGCCGCTCTGCGCCGCTACGGTGCGGAGACGGAGCGGGTGCGCCAGCTCTTTGATGTGACCATGGTGGAGTACAACGCCAAGGCAGACCTTGTGGAGGCTGCCCAGATGTACCGCAGCTGCGCCATCTCGGTGAGCGGCGAGGTGCCCCCCGAGGCCCGTGTGGCCATTGCGCAGGCTGCCAATGACCTGCTGACCATCCAGAATGTGGAGGCCAGCTTTGTGGCTGTGCAGGTGGGGAACGGCGTGAATATTTCCGCCCGCAGTCTGGGAGCGGTCAATGTTCAGGTCATCATGGAAAGCCTGGGCGGCGGCGGCCACCAGACCATGGCGGCGGCCCAGCTCAAGCATATTACCCCCGAGGCAGCCCGGGCACGCATCCAGACCGCCATCGACCAGTACCGTGAGAGCCAGAAGAAGCCGCTCTCCAAAAATGAACCTGAATCCAGAAAAAAGGAGAAGCAGGGATGAACCATTACGATTATCTCATCGTAGGCGCAGGCCTTTACGGTGCGGTGTTTGCCCAGCAAGCAAAAAAGGCGGGCAAAACATGCCTTGTGATTGATAAGCGCGGCCACATTGCCGGGAATATCTACACCGAGGAAGTGGAGGGCATACAGGTCCACCGCTATGGTGCCCACATCTTCCACACCAGCAGCAAGGCAGTGTGGCAGTATGTGAACCAGTTTGCGGAGTTCAACCGCTACACCAACAGTCCCGTTGCCAATTATCACGGCGAGATCTACAATCTGCCCTTCAATATGAACACCTTCAATAAAATGTGGGGTGTGGTGACCCCCGCCGAGGCCAAGGCGAAGATCGAGGAGCAGAAGCGGGAAGCGGGCATCACCGACCCGAAAAATCTTGAGGAGCAGGCCATCAGTCTGGTGGGTACGGACATTTACGAAAAGCTCATCAAAGGCTACACCGGCAAGCAGTGGGGCCGCCCATGCACCGAACTGCCGGCTTTCATCATCAAACGCCTGCCGGTCCGCTTTACCTACGACAACAACTATTTCAACGCGCTGTATCAGGGCATCCCCGATGGCGGCTATACCGCCATGGTGGAAAAGATGCTGGAGGGCATCGAGGTGCGGCTGAACGTGGATTATCTGGCCGACCGGGAGAACCTGAACGCACTGGCCGACAAGGTCGTTTATACCGGCCCGGTGGATGCCTACTTTGGCTACCGGCTGGGGGCCCTGCAGTACCGCAGCGTCCGCTTTGAGACGGAGGTGCTGGACACCGACAACTACCAGGGCAACGCCGTGGTGAACTATACCGATGCCGAGACCCCGTACACCCGCATCATCGAGCATAAGCACTTTGCGTTCGGCACCCAGCCCAAAACGGTCATCAGCCGGGAATACAGCGCCGAGTGGAAGCCGGGCGATGAGCCGTATTATCCCGTCAACGACGAGAAGAACGGTGCCCTGTACGCCCGCTACAAGCAGTTGGCCGATGTCGAGCCGAACGTCATTTTCGGCGGCCGGTTGGGCGAGTACAAGTATTATGATATGGATAAGGTCATTGAAGCAGCATTGGATGCGGCGGGGAAAGAGTTGGCGTGAACTGCTGATCGCCGCACGAGGGGAGTTTCTCCGGCAAGTGTCCGCTGGGATGGGACCCTGTTGCCGCGCAGCGGCAATAGGGCGGGCGATGGAATGGCCCGTTTCACTTGCGGGAGAAAGCTCCCGGAGATGCGGCAGCCCCCGACCGTTGACGGAAACGCGCAATTGCTGTATACTAGCCATAGAAATCCACCGGTTCCCCGGTGAGAAGTGAGGGATAACACCATGAAAGTGATTCTGAAGCAGGACGTAAAGGGCATTGGCAAGAAGGATGAGATCCATGAGGTCTCCGACGGCTACGCCCGCAACTTTCTGTTCCCGCGCAAGCTGGCCGCTGTGGCCGATGCTTCTGCGGTGAATATCGCACGCGGCAAGGAGGCCGCTGCGGATTTCCACGAGGCTGAAACTGTGGCCGCCGCACAGGCTGTGGCTGCAAAGATCGAGGGCAAGACCGTGACCATCAAGGCCAAGGGCGGCGCATCCGGCCGCCTGCACGGCAAGGTCACCGGCAAGGAAGTTGCCGAGGCTCTGGCCCAGCTGGCCGGTTCTCCCATTGATAAAAAGAAGATCGAGCTGGAGACCAAGGACATCAAGGATGCCGGTGTGTTCAACGCAAAGGTGCGCCTGTATGTCGGTGTCGTGGCTTCCTTCAAGATCATGGTGGAAGTAGAACAGGCCTGATTGAAATGCCATCTGCGCCCCCTGCCTTCAGGGGGCGTTTTTGGCGTTTTGGGAAGCTGGCCCAGTATGGAGGGGGATGAACCATGCCCAACGAACAACGACATTATTCCAATGAACTGAATCTGGAGAGTGTGGGCATCAATCTGCCCTACAATATGCAGGCCGAGCAGAGCGTGCTGGGCGCTGTGCTGCTCAAGCCTGAGACCCTGACCGATCTGGTGGAGATCATCCGGCCGGAGATGTTCTACACCCGGCAGAATGCCCAGATCTACTCCGAGATGCTGCGCCTGTTTACGGCGGACCAGACCATCGACTTTGTCACCCTGCTGGATGCCGTCATCTCTGATGGCGTGTTCCCCAGTGCGGACGAGGCAAAGGTCTACCTGACCGGTCTGGCCGAGACGGTGCCCAGCATCTCCAATGTGAAGGCCTATGCCCAGATCGTGCAGGAAAAGTACCTGGTGCGCCAGCTGATGGGCGTTGCCAAGGATATTCTGCAGGACGCGGGCGATGAGCCGGACGCTGACCTGCTGCTGGAAAACGCCGAGCAGCGCATCTACGAGATCCGCTCCGGGCGGGATTCCAGCGCATTGACCCCGCTTTCCTCCAGCATGGTGGAGACGCTGACCAACCTGCAGAAGATCAGCGGCCCGGATGCCGACAAGTACAAGGGCATCCCCACCGGCTTCCGTCTGCTGGATACCGTCCTGACCGGCCTGGGCCGCGGAGACCTCATCATTCTGGCCGCCCGCCCCGGTATGGGCAAGACTAGTTTTGCGCTGAACATTGCCACCCGAGTTGCCATGCAGCAAAAGGTGCCGGTGGCCATTTTCAGCCTGGAAATGACCAAAGAGCAGCTGACCAACCGCATCCTTTCGGCGGAAGCTGGCATCGACAGCCAGGCTTTCCGCACCGGTGCCCTCCGCAGTGAGGACTGGGAGTATCTGGCACTGGCAACGGAAAAGCTCCACGATGCCCCCATCTATATGGACGACACCTCAGGCATCACCATCACCGAGATGAAGGCGAAGATCCGCCGGGTCAATCAGGACCCCACCCGCCCCAATGTGGGCTTGATCGTCATCGACTACCTGCAGCTGATGACCACCGGCCAGCGCAGCGAGAACCGTGTGCAGGAGATTAGCTCCATCACCCGAAACCTGAAGATCATGGCTAAGGAAATGAATGTGCCCATTATCGCACTTTCTCAGCTGTCCCGTGCGGTGGAGAAGCAGGGCAACAACTCTTCTCACCGGCCCCAGCTGTCGGACCTGCGTGACTCCGGTTCCATCGAGCAGGATGCCGACTGCGTCCTCTTCCTTTACCGTGATTCCTACTACGCCAGCCAGAACCCCGATGGGGCAGAGGTGGATGCGGATACCGCGGAGTGCATCGTGGCAAAGAACCGCCACGGCGAGACCAGCACGGTGCCACTGGGCTGGGATGGCGCACACACCCGCTTTATGGATGTGGACTTCAAACGCTGATGAACGACGAAACATCAAAATTGATCGCAAAAGTAGAACGGTTTGCCCGGCAGGGGCAGCTGTTTGCGCCTGCGGAGCCGGGCCGGGCTCTGCACCTGTGCGCCGCCGTTTCGGGTGGGGCCGACAGCATGGCGCTGCTGCGGGTGCTGCTGGAGCTGCGGGAAGCTTTTGAGTATACCCTTACGGCCTGCCACGTCAACCACGGCCTGCGGGGTGAGACTGCAGACCGGGACGAAGCCTTTGTCCGGGCCGAGTGTGCCCGGCTGGGGGTGTCGCTGACAGTTTTCCGCCCGGCAGATGTGGGAATGGCTGTGCCGCCCCATGCCGGGGAGGACTGGGCCCGCAGACTCCGCTATGCCTGCTTTGTCCAACTGCTGGCAGGCGGGATAGACTGCATTGCAACGGCCCATACTGCTACTGACCAGGCCGAGACCCTGCTGTTCCGGCTGGCCCGGGGCACCGGGCTGCACGGGGCAGGGGGCATCCGGCCCAGGCGGCCCGGCTACTGCCGCCCGCTGTTGGGCCTGACCCGGGCCGAGACCGAAGCGCTCTGCGCCGCCTTCGGGCAGAGCTGGGTGACGGACGAGACGAACGAGTCTGATATCTACGCCCGCAACCGCCTGCGCCATGGGGCCGTTCCGGCCTTGCGCAGCGTCAACGATGCGGCAGAGGAAAATCTGGCCCGCTTCTGTGAAAAGGCGGCCCGCGCGGATGCCTACTTTGCCGGGCAGGCAGAACAGCTGCTTTCCATCGCGCGTCTGGATGCAGCCCGGATCGCCCGCAAGGCCCCGAAAGCCAAGGCAGCATGGCGGCTGGAGCCGCTGCAGGGCGCTGACCCGATCATTCTGGAAGCGGCGCTCCACAGCCTTGTTGCCCCGGTGCGGGATGCCGAGGAAAAGTACATCCGCCTGCTGGCAGAGCTGGTGGAGCAGGGGAGCGGGGCGGTGCAACTGACCGATACGGTCCGTTTCTGCGCAGGCAGCGGGATGCTCTGGCAGGAAAAGGGCCGGCCGGAAGCGGCTGCGGCCTCTGCGTTTTCGCTGCCGTTTGCCCCTGCCGATGGGGCAGAATTTGCCTTGCCCGGGGGCCAAACCCTGAAAACACGGCTTTTTGTAAGCGGTTTTCGAGAAAAAACACAGGGTGTTCATAAAAAAGACTTAAAAAATCGGGCGGATTATGCTAGAATAACCTTGTTATATTCTGCCCTTACGCTGCGCACCCGTCAACCGGGAGACCGGTTCCGGCCTGCGGGGCGGGGGCTGAGCAAGCCCCTGCGCAAATGGATGAATGAGGCAGGCATTCCTGCCGGAATACGAGAGGGCCTGCCGCTGCTGGCGGCGGGCAGCGAGATCCTGTGGGTCTGTGGGGAGGGCTTTGCCGAGGGGCTGGCCCCGGACGAGGAGACTGTACAGATCTTGCAGTTGGAATTGGAAAATGGAGGAACAACCCATGAGCATGAATGACGATATCAAGAACATCCTGGTCAGTGAGGAAGCACTGAAAGCCAAGGTTGCCGAACTGGGTGCACAGATCAGCAGGGATTACGAGGGCAGAAACCTTGTCCTCGTCTCCATCCTCAAGGGTTCGGTGGTTTTCATGGCCGACCTGATGCGGGCCGTGACCATCCCCTGCAGCATTGATTTTATGGTCGTGTCCAGCTACGGCGGCAGCAATACCACCACCAGCGGTCTGGTCAAGATCATCAAGGATCTGGACGGCGACCTGTCCGGCAAAGACGTGCTGATCGTGGAGGACATTCTGGATACCGGTGTCACCCTTTCCAAACTGGTGCCCATGCTCAAGATGCGCAACCCGAATTCCGTGAAGATCTGCACCATTCTCGACAAGCCCAGCCGCCGCAAGGCCGACATCCAGCCCGATTACGAGGGTTTCCAGGTGCCGGACGAGTTTGTGGTGGGCTATGGTCTGGACTATGATGAGAAATACCGCAACCTGCCCTATGTGGGTGTGCTGAAACCGGAAATCTACGCATAACAAAAACGAATTAGAACTGGAGTTGATCCCTTTTGCAACCGAAACGACCTCGCTTTAATCCCCTGATCCTGGCGCTGGCACTGGCCGGTGTCCTGATGATCTGGTCGGTGCTGGGCACCAGCGACAGCAGTACCGGCGGCTCCACCATGAGCTACTCAACTGTGGTGCACTACTTTGAGAACAATCAGGTCACAGCCTTTACGCTGGACCGCAACACCAGCATCATTACCCTGACGCTGAAGGAGGGCAAGCAGGAGCTGCCCGAAACCACAGGTGCCACCGCTGCCACACAGGCCTCCGGCGGTCTGCTGAGCAATATGTTCTCCTCCTCCACCTCTTCCGTGGGGGCGACCAGAAACGATGACGGCACGGTGACGGTGCGCTATAAGCTGCCCTACGCCTATGTGTTCATCGAGAACGTCCAGCAGTATATCGATTCCTACGACGCAGCCAACCCGACCGCACCCATGGAGTACGATTACACCACCCTGAAGGAGTCCATCCCCTGGATGGAGATCCTGTTCTACCTGGGAATGCTGGGCTGCACCGGCTTCCTGCTCTTCTCCATGATGCGCGGCGGCGCTGGCGGCGGCGGTATCATGAACGTGGGCAAGGCCAAGGTGAAGGACGAGCACGAGAACAAAAAGACCGCGACCTTTGCCGACGTTGCCGGTGAGGACGAGGAAAAGGAAGAGCTGAAGGAGGTCGTGGAGTTCCTCAAGAGCCCCGACAAGTTCAACACTCTGGGTGCCCGCATCCCCCACGGCGTTCTGCTGGTGGGCCCTCCGGGTACCGGTAAGACCCTGCTGGCCCGTGCCTGCGCCGGTGAGGCAGGTGTGCCCTTCTACTCCATTTCCGGCTCCGATTTCGTGGAAATGTACGTCGGTGTCGGCGCGTCCCGTGTGCGTGATCTGTTTGATAAGGCCAAAAAGACCATGCCCTGCATCATCTTCATCGATGAGATCGATGCCGTGGGCCGTCAGCGCGGCGCAGGTCTGGGCGGCGGCCACGACGAGCGGGAGCAGACCCTGAACCAGCTGCTGGTCGAGATGGACGGCTTTGAGGCCAACGATGGTGTCATCGTGATGGCAGCCACCAACCGTGCCGACATTCTGGATAAGGCCCTGCTCCGTCCGGGCCGCTTTGACCGTCAGGTCTATGTGGGCCTGCCCGATGTCAAGGGCCGCGAGGAAATCCTCAAGGTCCACACCAAGAATAAGCCTCTGGCTCCCGATGTCTCCCTCAGAGTCATCGCACAGCGCACCGCAGGCTTTGCGGGTGCTGACCTGGAGAACCTGGTCAATGAGGCCGCTCTGCTGGCTGCCCGCCGCAGCCGCAAGGCCATCACCATGGAGGACATCGAGGAAGCTTCCATGAAGGTCATGGCAGGCCCTGAGAAGAAGAGCCGTGTTGTGACTGCCGAGGAAAAGAAGCTGACCGCCTACCATGAGGCGGGCCACGCCGTGGCAGGCTTCTATTGCAAGCACCATCCCCGTGTGCATGAGATCACCATCATTCCCCGCGGCCAGGCTGGCGGCTACACCATGTATCTGCCCGAAAAGGATCGCAGCTATGTGACCAAGGGTGAGATGTTCGAGGATATCGTTTCCAGCCTGGGCGGCCGTGTGGCCGAGCAGCTGATCCTGGAGGATATCTCCACCGGTGCCTCCAACGACCTGCAGCAGGCAACCAACATTGCCCGCCAGATGATCACCAAGTACGGCTTCTCCGAGCGCCTGGGCCCTGTGGTCTACGGCACCTCGCAGGAGGAGACCTTCCTGGGCCGTGATTTCACCCAGGGCAAGGGCTACAGCGAGAGCACCGCTGCCGAGATCGACGGCGAGATGCGGGATATCATCGATGAGGCTTACGAGACCTGCCGCCGCACCCTGACGGAGCACATCGACCAGCTCCATGCGCTGGCACAGGCTCTGATGGAACGCGAAAAGCTCAACGAGCAGGAGTTCAACACTGTGATGGCCGGCGGCAAGCTGCCCCCGCGTGACGGTGACGAGCCTGTACAGGAACCCGCCGCACCGGCGGCCCCTGTGGAGACCGCAGAGCCTGCCGAGAACGCAGAGCCCGCTGAACAGGCGGAGCAGGCCGTGCTGGGCGAGGAAATGCCCGACCCGGCGCAGGATGCCCCGCAGGAAAACGAATGATCGAAGGGAGCGAGTGTCGTGGAGGAAAATTTTAACCCGGTCGCACGCACCCGGGCCAACTATTATACCCCGGGCAGCCCGGTGCAGTTCGTCTGTGTGGAGCTGCTCAAGGGCGAACTCAGCGGCGAGAACGCAGTCTGCCTGACCTTCAAGAACATCTCCAAGGTCACCCTGACTGCACTGGAGATCCACTTCAAGTGCAAGGGTGTGGACGGCATCATCCTGTGTGAGGATGCCTTTGAGTACCGCGAGATCGAGGTCAAGCCCGGTGAGAGCTTTGGCATGGACGATGCCGTGTTCGTGACCCAGAAGGCCATCACCAGCGTGGATGTGGTCCTGAAGAACGTATACAGCGGCAAAAAGGTCGTGCATCTGGATGCCATCAAGCGCGTCCGCCTGCCGGCCCCGCGCCGCTTGAGTCCGGAGCTGGAAAAGGCACTGGAAAGCCGGATGAACCGCAGCGGCCTCAAGTATATGCCGCAGGTGTTCGAGAACGGCTGGTACTGTGCCTGCGGTTCCTTCCACCCGAAGGAAGAGGACACGGTCTACTGCACCGAGTGCGGTTGTGACCGCATCCTGCTGCAGAACGCCCTGAACACCCTGCTGCAGCCCGGCCAGAAGGCCGCCCCTGCAGAGCAGGCCCCGGCGGCGGAGGCCACCCGCGTGGCGAGCGCCGCTCCGCAGGAAGAGCCGACCCGCATCGTGGCCAGCGCGCCGGTGCAGGCAGAACCCACCCGGGTCATCCCGACGGCCCGCCCGGTAGAGCCTGTCGGCGCTCCGACCAGCTTTGCACCGCCGGTGGAACACACCCCTGCTCCGGAAGCAGAGCCTACCCGGGTGCTGGATGCCGCCACCCGCGCGGCGTTCCCCGGCAGCGGTGCAGCGGCTGTGGATGACGAGGGCACCCGTGTGATGCCTGCTGCTGCCCGCCGTGCCGCCCCGGCCCGCCAGCCGGAACCCGAGGTGGAGCAGTACGATGAGGAGGACGATGCGGAAGAGAGCCGTGACGGCATTGCCGAGACCCTCGTCCGCTGGGTCCCGCCCATCACCGCCATCGTCTGCGCAGGCATTGCGCTGTGGGGCTTCGTCTATTATCAGTTTATGATGTAAATGAATGACGGAGGAGGCTGCGCTTCCTCCGTTTTTTGGTTGTACGAAGGAGAAACGTTATGCCCGACGAAGCACTGCAAACCGCTTTTGAGATCAAAACCACCTGCGATGAGATCAGCCGCAAGCTGCTGCGCTGGCACTGGGAGAACAAGCCCGGGGAGCACAGCCTGGGAGCCCTGCTGGATCACATCCGCACCCGCCAGCAGGAGAGCCCCGAATATTATGATCGTCTGCCCGATCTGGCGGGCCGAAACAGCTGGCAGCAGCTGGATACCACCCTGTGTATGCGGGTGCTGCTGGACCCTGAAAAGGATGCTGCCCGTCCGCTGGATCTGCTGGGCAATACGGAGCACCCCGCTGCTGCCCGCCGGGCCTGCAACGCGGTGCGCACCGCCCGCAATGAAGCGGCCCATGCTTCTGACCGCACGGCGGCTGCGCAGGCGGCGATCCTCTTCAACGAGGCCGTGGAAGCACTGGAAGAAGGTTATGCAGGCGCGCCCCTGCGCACCAGTGAGCTGGGCCAGTATTACCGGCTGGCTGAGGATTATCTGAGCCGCTGCGGGGCCAAAAAGCCCATTGCGTCGGCAGCCCCGGAAGAGAAAGCACCCCGCGCGGCAAAGTCCGGCCAGAACACTGCGGGCAGGAAAAAAGAGGGAACTTCCGGCAGTGCTTCCCGCCGCAGCAGCGCAAAGCAGAACACGAGCGGCCGCAGCTCCGGCGGCAGATCCCAGAACCGGAAGCAGGGCGGCAGCCGGAACAGCCGTTCCCGGGCCAGACAGAAGCAGAAACAGGCCAACCGCACCGTTCTGCTGGTACTGCTGGCGATCCTGGCCGTGGGTCTGCTGATTCGCGGCTTTACCATGAACTGGCAGTGAAAGAGTGAAGGAACTATGAAGCAAAAACTGATTTTTCTGGATATTGACGGTACTTTGCTGCCTCCCGGTGAGATGACCGTTCCGGCCAGTGCCGTGGAGGCCATCCGGCAGGCCCGGGCCAACGGCCACAAGGTGTTTCTGTGCACCGGCCGCAACCTGCGCATGACGAAACCGCTGCTTGCCTACGGTTTTGATGGCTTTGTCTGCTCTGCAGGCGGCTATGTAGGCTGTGATGGGAAAATTCTCGTGGATCTTCCCATGGAGCCTGCGCAGGTCGAGGGCCTGCGGGAGGTGCTGGGGCGTGCCGGTGCCGAGTGCACACTGGAAGCCCGGGATGATACTTACGGCGGCATCAGGATGATCGAGCGGTTCGCTCATTTGTTCCCCCGCAAGCCGGGGCAGCTGAACAGCGAGGCCGAGCGCTGGCGCAAAACGATGGAGTATGGCTTGACCATCCGGCCCATTGAGGAATACCACGGAGAGCCGGTTTACAAGGTGGTGTTCATCGCCCCCAACGAGGCCTGCCTTGCCGAGGCGAAGCAGCTGTATGAGGATCAGTTCATCTTCTGCGAGTCCCGGCTGGGGGATAACCCGTCAGCCATCGTCAACGGGGAACTCATCAACCGCAAGTTCAACAAGGGCACCGGCATCAAGGCCATCTGCGATGAGCTTGGGTGTTCGCTGGCCGATACCATCGGCTTTGGCGACAGCGACAATGACCTGCAGATGACCGATGTGGTAGGCATCAGCGTCTGCATGGCCAACGGCTCTGACAACCTGAAAAAGCTCTGCGACCGCATCTGCCCGGCTGTGACGGAGGACGGCGTGGCAAGGGAACTCAAAACTCTGGGCCTGATCTGAGAGCAGCCTTCCACAAAAGAAGAGATGATAACAAAAAAATTCCCGCTCCATCGAGCGGGAATTTTTGTTAGAGAGGGTTATTTCTGATGGACTGCCTTGTGATATACCGCGTAGGCGATCACAGCAGAGAGGGCCTCTGTGATCCAGAAGGCGTGCCAGACACCGGTAGGGCCCATGCGGCCGCACAGCACCCACGCAATGGGCATGATGAAGATGATATAGCGGCAGAGGGAGATGACCAGCGAGGGCACGCCCTTGCCCAGACCCTCCAGCGCGCCGGAGGAGGTGGTAGACACTGCCGAGACGATGAACCCCAGGCAGATGATCCGCAGGGCGGTCTGGCCGATGGCGATGGTCTCGGGGTTAGAGGTGAACAGACCCATCAGCGGGCCTGCAATGGTCAGGCAGAGCAGGGTGCCAATGGCCATGATCCCGGCGCTCAGGCCCAGTGTCAGGTTGTAGAGCCTGGACACACGGCCATGCTCCCGGGCACCGTAGTTGTAGCCCACCAGCGGGCGCATCCCCTGCACGATGCCGTTGGCCGGCAGGTAAAGGAAGGTCTGGAGTTTGTAGTAGATGCCCAGTACCGTCACATAGCTCTGGGAGTAGACCGCCAGCAGGCCGTTCAGGAAGGTGACCAGGAGGCTGGGCAGGGCCAGATTCAGGATGGCCGGTACACCGATGGCATAGAGCTTGCCGTCAAGGGCGGCATCGAACCGCAGGCAGCGGCGGGAGAAGCGGACGGCAACTTCGGTGGTGCAGTAGACATAGAGGTAGACCACAAGGGAAACGGCCTGCCCGATGCCGGTGGCAAGGGCCGCACCGGCAATGCCCAGGGCGGGCACCGGCCCAAGGCCGAAGATGAGGACCGGGTCGAGGGCGATGTTGGTCACGCAGCCGGTGATCAGCGCCACCATGGCAACGTTCATCCGGCCCACGGACTGAAAGATCTTCTCAAAGGCGAGGTCTGCCATGTTGACCAGCGAGAACAGGAACACGATGGTGGAGTAGGTCACGCCCATGTCCACCAGAGTGGAATCGGTAGTGAAGCGGCGCAGGAAGCCGGGCATGATGGCAATGCAGAGGACCATGCCCAGCACACCGTGCAGCAGGGAAAACATCATGCCGTGGGTGGCGGCCCGGTTGGCGTTTTCGTGGTCGCCTGCGCCGAGGTAGAGCGCGATCTGGGCATTGATGCCGATGCCAAAGCCGATGGCTACGGCATTGACAAAGTTCTGGATGGGAAACACCAGCGAAAGCGCCGTCATGGCCTGCTCGCTGATCTGGGCCACAAAGAGGCTGTCCACAATGTTGTACAGGCTGTTCACCAGCATCGAGATGACGTTGGGCAGGGCCATGGAGAGCAGCAGCGGGAACACCGGTCTGGTTTTCATAAAAGTATCGTTCATTTTCATTGCTCCTGAGGGTCAGATTTGGGTTTGAAGGCAAAGCAAAAGCCACACAATGGCTTTTGTACCATTGTGTGGCGAAAAGTTGCAGAATGCTGTAAAAATCCACACGATATTTTATTGGTTCAAAGATACCACATCACAGGGATACTTGTCAAGGACTTTTTAAAATAAAAGTATGACTTTTTGCAGCGGACCCTTGCCCTTGACATGGGGCGCGGCGGCGGTAAAATAAGAACAGAACGCACAAAAGGAGGATCTGCCATGAAATGGATGATCGCGTCGGACCTGCACGGGTCGGCTTACTACTGCCGCAAAATGCTGGAGGCCTTTGAGTGGGAGGGAGCCGACCGGCTGTTCCTGCTGGGCGACCTGCTCTACCACGGCCCCCGCAACGACCTGCCTCGAGAGTACGCCCCCAAGGAGGTCATCCCCCTGCTGAACGGGAAAAAGGAGAAGCTGCTCTGCGTGCGGGGCAACTGTGATGCCGAGGTGGACCAGATGGTGCTGGAATTCCCCGTGCTGGCCGATTATGCGGTGCTTCCGGTGGGGCAGCGGCTCATTTATGCGACCCACGGGCATATCTATCATGTAAAAAATCTGCCGCCGCTGGCCCCGGGAGATGTGCTGCTGCATGGGCACACCCATGTTCCGGCCTGGACAGAGTTCGGGCAGGGAAATCTTTATCTGAATCCGGGTTCTGTGAGCATCCCCAAAGAGGACAGCCTCCACAGCTACATGACCCTGGAAGGAAACACGATGCAATGGAAAGAGCTGGAAAGCAGCGCTGTTTTCCATGAACTGACTCTTTGAAAAGTCCCCCGGCCGGTTTTGCGGGCAGCTTGAAATTTGCCCACCGGTATGGTATGATAAAACTGAAAACAGATCGGCAAAGTTCCGCAGAGCAGTGCTGTGCGGGGCAGAAGCCTTTTTGTTTCCGCAATGAGTTAGCTAAAACTAACAAAATGACGAAAACAGCGGGCTGGACTTGTGCAGTTTGACAGGGGTGCCCGCAGATACAGCATGGAGGGGACAACAATGGTAGAAACGATCCTGAGGGTCGATGGCATGATGTGCGGTATGTGCGAGAGCCACATCAATGATGTGGTGCGCAAGACCGCCCGGGTGAACAAGGTGACTTCTTCCCACACCAAGGGCGAGACGGTCATCATCTCGGAGCAGCCGGTGGATGTGGAGGCGCTGAAGGCTGCCATTGCCGAAACGGGCTACACCGTGACCGGCGTGCAGACCCGGCCCTATGAGAAAAAGGGCTTCTTCTCGTTCCTGAAAAAGTAACAGCCCGGTGTTTCTGGCCGGGCTGATCATGCAAAACAGGAGGTATCTCGTTATGAGGATCTTGGTGTACGGCGCAGGCGTTCAGGGCTGTCAGCTGGCCCACAGTCTGGCACAGAACAAGAAAAATGTGGTCACCCTGCTGGCCCGGGGCGAGTGGAAGGAGGTCATTGACCAGAAGGGCCTGACCATCCGCCACATGCTCCAGCGGAAAACAACGGTGGATCGGATGCAGACAACAGAAGTGCTGGCCCCCGAGGATGTGTATGACCTTGTGTTTGTCACGGTGCAGGCCGGGCAGCTGGCCGATGTGCTGCCCATCCTCAAAGCAAACCGGAGCCAGTACTTCATCTTTGTGGGCAATGATCCCTATGCGCAGGAGATGCTGCAGGCCATGCAGCGCCCGGTGGATAAGATCGCCTTTGGCTTCCAGAACAATGCGGGCCGCCGGGAGCATGACCGGCTGGTCAGTGTGCACATGGGGATGGGAATGACCGTCGGCGGCGCAACCGCTCCTCTGTCCGGCGCATTTCGCCTGCGGCTGCAGGCTGCCTTTGAGGGAACTCATTACAAGCTGACCTATTACAGTGATATGGACGAGTGGCTCAAGAGCCACATCGCCTTTATCCTGCCCTGCGCCTATGCCTGCTATGCGGTGGATGGGGAACTTTCCCGCACCACAGTGGAACAGCGCAGGATGATCGTGGATGCCGCCTGGGAGTGCTGTGAGATGCTGAAAGCGGCAGGTGTTCCCGTGAACGATGCGGAGAACACCGACCGCTACCGCGAGGGCACCAAACAGCGGAAAAAGACCGAGCGGATGGTCTACTGGATGGCGCAGACGGTCGTTGGGAAGTGGTGCATTTCGGATCACGCCATGCGTGCGGTGAGCGAGATGCAGTATCTGGATGAAGCGTTTGCCGCCCTGCGCGCCACCACATTGGTGGAGATGACTGCCTGGGATGAACTGCGCAGATCCCTGCCCAGAAAGAAGTAAGAGCCGGAAAATGTCCGGAGCATGAGAAAAAGCCTGTCGGTTTTTGCGCTGACAGGCTTTTTTCTATTGGTTCAGCGCCCAGAAGGCGGCAAGCTGCTGCTCCAGCTCTGTGGTGCTGCGCAGGTATTGGAGCTGGTGCCAGTGGCGGGGGAACAGGCGGGTGTATTCGGCGCGGGCAAAGCGGTCATCCAGCAGAAGCACCACGCCCCTGTCTTCCTGCGTGCGGATGACCCGGCCCGCCGCCTGCAGCACCTTGTTCATGCCCGGGAAACGGTAAGCGTAGTCAAAACCGGTGCCGCCCGCCTCGTCATAGTAACGGCGCAGGATCTCCTGCCGGGGGTTCACCTGAGGCAGGCCTACCCCCACGATGGCGCACCCGATGAGCCGGTCGCCCACCAGATCCACGCCCTCGCCGAAGATGCCGCCCATGACCCCGAAGCCCAGCAGTGTTTTTGCTGGGCTTGGGTCGAACCGTTCCAGAAAGGCCGCCCGGGCCGCGTCGTCCAGACCACTCTCCTGAGCCAGCGTCCCGATGTCCGGGTAACGGGCGGTGAAGTCCTCGTGCACCTGCCGCAGATAGGCGTAGCTGGGAAAAAAGGCCAGATAGTTGCCCACCTTGGCCCGGGCCAGTGCGGCCAGCGCATCCGAGACGGCCTGCACACTGGCCTCCCGGTCCCGGTAGCGGGTGGAGATGCCGGGCAGGCAGTAGAGCCCCAGATGTTCGGGCGGAAATGGGCTTTCCAGTGCCACAGCCCGGGCATCGGGACAGCCTAGCACGGAGCGGTAGTAGCCCGGCGGGGTGAGCGTTGCGCTGAACAGTGCCGCGGCCCGCCCGGCGGCAAGGCTGGCATCCACAAAGGGGGCAGGGTCAAGGCAGAGCAGCTCCCATTCCAGCTCGCTGCCCCGGGCTGTCAGCTGGGTGACAAAATGCGCGTCGTACCGCTCTGCCGCCCGGGTGATATCCTGCACCGCAAAGTAGAGCTCGAGCAGCTGGGCGTGGGCATCAGCCTCCGGGTTGGCCTCCAGCCAGTCCTGCAGGGGGGCCTGCAGGCTGAACAGCAGTCGGAGCAGCTCCTTCGGCAGCTCTTGCAAAAAGACTGTGCCATCCCGCGCCAGCAAAGGCTCCGGCAGCGGGAAGGCGGCTTCTGCCGGTTCGGTGTCCAGAAGGCTGGTCTGTTGGGCGAGATCCTCCGTCGGCGGTTCGGTGGGCGCTGGACCCCGGCGGGGGGCCAGCTTCGTTACCGCCCGCCGTGCTTCCAGAAAGCCTTTGTCTGCCTTTATCAACGCAGTTTTCAGTGCGCTTTTTCCTTTGCCGATGGCCCGTCTGGCATCGGTCAGGCTGCTCTTGCAGAACCGTGCCGAGTACATGGCTCTGGCCCGGTCCGGCAGGTTGTGGGCCTCGTCGATGAGAAAAATGTAGTCGCCCGCCGCATCGAAAAAGCGTCGCAGGTGCACGGTGGGGTCGAACAGATAGTTGTAGTCCCCGATGACCACATCACACCACTCGCTCAGGTCCAGCCCCAGCTCAAAAGGGCAGACCCTGTGCCGCCGGGCGGTCTCGGTCAGGGAGGCCCGGTCATAGGGGACGGCGCTGTCCAGCAGGTCGGCCAGCGCATCCTTCAGCCGCTCGTAGTAGCCGTTGGCGTAGGGGCAGGCTTCCGGCAGGCAGGCGGGACGGCCCTCAGCATCCTTGCACAGGCAGGTCTTCTCCTTGGCCGAAAGGGTCACGCTGCGCAGGGAAAGCGCCGGGTCTGCCGCCCGCAGGCGGGCCAGTGCATCCTCGGCAGCGGCCTGTGTCGTGTTGCGGGCGGTCAGGTAGAAGATCTTTTCCCCCTTGCCCTCGCCCATGGCTTTCAGGGCAGGGAAGAGGGCGCTCATCGTTTTGCCGATGCCGGTGGGTGCCTGGCAGAACAGCCGGGTACCGCCCTTCTGCTCTGCCTTGCCCGCAGCACAGGCGCGATAGACCTCCCCGGCAAGGGCACGCTGCCCGGGACGGTAAGCCGGAAACGGAAATTGCAGGGCCCCAAGGCTCCGGGTCCGGGCTTCCACCCAGTCCAGCTGCCGCCGTGCCCAGGGAAGATACTGCCGCAGTAAGTCGTTGAGAAACGCATCCAGCTCAGCGGCAGAGAAGTGCCGGGTATAGCGGATGATCTCATCGGTGCCGATCTGGTAATAGGTCAGCCGGACATCCAGTGTTTCCAGCTCCCGCTGCTCGGCGCAGATGGCCCCGTAGGCCATGCCCTGCGCCCAGTGGCAGGGGTTCATGTCCTCCGTGATGGCATCGGCGGGCACGGCGGTGGTCTTGATCTCGTCGATGACCACCGTGCCGTCCTCATCGGTAAAAATGCCGTCGGCCCGGCCCTCGATGGTGAACCCGATTCCCTCCATCGTCCGCTCTGCCGTGAGGAACACCTCGGCGGCGTAGCCTTCACCCGCCGCCTTCTGGAGCCTGCGGTGGATGCGTGCGCCCTCGTTGGCCCGGTCAAAGCCGGTAAAGCGGCTGTCGATACTGCCGGTGCGGAGTAGGAACTCCACCAGCTCCCGGACAGAGAGACGGATGGCTGGCATGGGGTTCACTTCCTTTCTCTTGAAATTCTGCGCTTCGGTCAGGTTGTACAGAGCAGGGCCTACCCGAGACCCAGGATCTTTTGACAATTTGCTGCAACAGCGTTCACCTGGTCAAAATCCACGGCGGCCCGGTAATAAGTCTCCAGCTCATCATGGCAGTTCTTGGCCTGAGCCATCAGGGCGACAGCCTGGTCGATGAGCTCGGAGGCTGCACGGTCGTTGAAGCGCAGGCGGGCACGGAAGCCGGACAGGTTCTCCCGGTCCACAAAGCGGGTGCAGCGCACGGCCTGCACGCCGGGCAGCTGGATGGGATGCCAGAGGTTGTCGGTCAAAAAAGCCAGCCGCAGGGCCGGGATGAAGATGTGGTCGATCTGATCTTCAGGGTGCATGGCGCAGGGGCAGGTGATGATGTGGTAGCCCCGGGCCAGCGCTTCGGCCCGGATGAGTTCCAGCAGCAGGCGGGAGACCGCCCCGTAATCATCCCGGAATACCACATGCCGGTCGGCCAGCGCTTCCACCGTGCCCCGGTAGAATACCATCCCCTTGGGGGTGATGGCTGAGAGCAGCCGAAGCTCCTCGCTGGCGGTGCCCTCGGTGCGGGGAAGCAGCCGGGTGCAGAGCCGCTTGACGTAGCGGCGCACCTTTTCAAAGTTGGCGCTGCAGGCTTCGGCCCGGCGGCTGTCCAGCATCAGGCTGCCCGCCGATGCGATATACCGGGCTGCCCGGCCCCGCAGGGCGGCATTCCGGGCAAACAGGGCCTTGACCTCGTCCCGATGGGGAGCCAGCTTTCCGGCATCGATGGTGTGGTACAGGCTCACCACCAGCTCATCAGCCCCGGGCGCGTCCGGCTCCACCACATGGGGCGCGGTGGCATCGATGATGGCGCGTTTCTGGTCGAGGAAGATGACCCCGTCCAGACTGTCCGGGTCGCTGGCACAGTGGATCTTTTCGATGCGCTGGCCCTGCTGCTCGGCGGCCTGGGCCAGATGCTTCATCAGGGTGGATTTGCCGCATCCCGGCCCGCTTTTGATGAGAAGCATCTGCATCCCGGGCTCCCGGCGCAGCGGCTCAAAATAACCCTTGAAGCCCGCCGGTGTGGTGGCCCCCAGAAAGAAATCGGGGGAACGGCTTTGGATCGTTTTCATATCAGAACACCTCACTTTTGCTTTAGGGTATGCAAAAATGAAGGGAGATGATACTTGGAAACGGCCTTGCCCTCTCAGTCTCGCTCCGCTCGCCAGCTCCCCCAAAGTGGGAGCCCTTGGCAGTTTTTGTGAGCTTCATCTTTCTGCCAAGGCCTCTCCCTTCGGGAGAGGTGGCATTGCGACAGCAATGACGGAGAGGGTGAGCTTGTTAATATGTGTGCCCGCACACCTCGTGGATCTTCTCCCGCAGGGCCACAAAATCCGCAAAGGCGGCGGGTTTGTTCTGCGCCTGCCGGAGCAGGGCGGCGGGGTGGAAGGTGCCCATGAACCACACGCCGTTCTTTTGCACAAAGGTGCCGTGCTCCTTGGTCACGGAGAAATCGGTGCGGATCATCCGCTGGGAAGCGATGCGGCCCAGGCAGACCACGATCTTTGGCTGCAGCAGCTTGAACTGTTCCCGGAGCCATGGCATACAGGCCTCGCTCTCGGTGGGCAGCGGGTCGCGGTTCTGGGGCGGGCGGCACTTGACGATGTTGGCAATGTAGCAGTTTTTGCTCCGGTCCAGATCGATGGCAAACAGGTATTTGTCCAGCAGCTGGCCGCTGCGGCCCACAAAGGGCAGGCCCTGCTCGTCCTCGCTCTGGCCCGGGCCTTCGCCCACGAACAGCACCTCAGCAGTCTGGACACCCTGCCCGAACACCACATGGGTGCGGTCAGTGCACAGCTCACATCTGCGGCAGGCAAGGCACTCGGCCTTTAATGTATCCCAATCCATAGCAGTTTGATCTCCTTGCAGCTGAATGATAATTTCTTCACAAATAAAAATGGTTTTCTCCTAAAATAATAGCACAAAAAGCCAATTTTGTCTTGAACTTTTTGCCGGGTGTGCTAGAATAAAAGAGAAAGGCATCCTTGTGTCCAACAGGCACCCGGATGTGAATTTTGGATAGTTAATTCGGAGGTAATCAACAATGGCTGATATGTTCGCACCGCTGGTAGCACAGCTGAAGGCAAACCCCAAGACGATCGTTTTTACCGAGGGCAATGACCCCCGCATCCTGGAGGCAGCCAGCAAGCTGCTGGCCGAGGGCGTTCTGAAGGTTGTCATGGTGGGCAACGAGGCTGAGTGCAAGGCCGCTGCTGCCGCAGGCAATTTTGATATTTCCGCTGCTGAGATCATTGACCCTGAGAACTACGCAGGTTTCGACGAGATGGTGAACACCATGGTCGAGCTGCGCAAGGGCAAGCAGACCGCTGAAGAGTGTACCGCAATGCTGAAGAAGTCCAACTACTTCGGCACCATGCTGGTCAAGATGGGCAAGGCTGACTGCCTGCTGGGCGGCGCTACTTACTCCACCGCCGATACCATCCGCCCCGCTCTGCAGCTGGTCAAGACCAAGAAGGGCGCACACCTGGTGAGCTCCTGCTTCATTCTGGACCGTGACTTTGGCGAAGAGGGCCTGAAGCGCATTGCCATGGGCGACTGCGCTGTCAACATTGATTACACCGATACCGTTGATAAGGCTACCGGCGAGGTCAAGATCGCTGCATCCGCAAAGCTGGCTGAGGTGGCCGTTGAGACTGCCAAGACCGCAAAGCTGTTCGGCATCGATCCGAAGGTTGCAGTTCTGAGCTTCTCCACCAAGGGTTCCGGCAAGGGCGGCACCGTTGCTCTGAGCCATGACGCTACCATCAAGGCTCAGGAGATGGACCCCGAGCTGGCTGTGGACGGCGAGCTGCAGTTTGACGCTGCCGTTGCTCCCGAAGTTGCACAGGTCAAGTGCAAGGGCAGCAAGGTCGCTGGCCAGGCCAACACCTTCATCTTCCCCTGCATCGAGGCCGGCAACATCGGCTATAAGATCGCTCAGCGTCTGGGTGGCTACGCTGCCTACGGCCCCATTCTGCAGGGCCTGAACGCACCCATCAACGACCTGTCCCGTGGCTGCAACGCTGACGAGGTCTACAAGATGAGCCTGATCACTGCCTGCCAGTCTTAATTTGTGAATTAAGCGCTTTTGCCCCCTCCGGTTTTGCACCGGAGGGGGCTTTTGCTGTATAAGGGAACGTGCAGCTTCGTACAACCTCTCAGCCGTCGCTGTCACGGCGCAGCCCGTGACTGAGAGGTTGTACAGAGAAAGGCTTTTCCTAAGCGATGTCGGTAAGGTTTAATACTTGCATTCTCCCCCGAAACATGCTATAATAATCAAGCACAAAATGTGCCATGCCGGACAGCGCCTGCTGCGTGGTTCGGCATACGGATGCGGGCCCTGTACGATGGGGCCGCTGTGAACCAGGTCAGGTGGGGAACCAAGCAGCCTTAAGCGGCGCGCCCCGTGCGTTTCAGTCAGCCTGCATCCGTATGCCGAGTTACGCAAGGCGGGGGTCAAACCCCGTCAGCGCTGTCCGATTTTTTATTGTCAAAGGAGGAGAGCCGGATGTATCGCGCGTTGTACCGCAAGTGGAGACCCCAGCGGTTTGAGGATGTGGTGGCCCAGCACGGCACGGTGACCGCGCTGCGCAACCAGGTGGCCGCCGGGCGCGTTGGCCACGCCTACCTGTTTACAGGCGTGCGCGGCACGGGCAAGACCACCTGCGCCAAGATCTTTGCCAAGGCGGTCAACTGCCTCAACCCCCACGACGGCGACCCCTGCTGCCAGTGCTCCATCTGCCGCGGCATCGACGACGGCAGCATCCTGGACGTGGTGGAGATGGACGCGGCCTCCAACAACGGCGTGGACGATATCCGCGGCCTGCGGGATGAGACGGCCTACACCCCCAGCGAGTGCCGGTATAAAGTATATATCATCGACGAGGTGCACATGCTCTCGACGGCGGCGTTCAACGCCCTGCTCAAAACGCTGGAGGAGCCGCCCGCCCACGTCATCTTCATCCTGGCCACGACCGAGATCCAGAAAGTGCCGGAGACCATCCTCTCCCGCTGCCAGCGGTATGATTTTGCCCGCATCGTCCCGGAGGACATTGCCCGGCGGGTGGAGTACATCGCCGGGGAGGAGCACCTGCAGCTGACCACCGAGGGCGCGGAGCTTATCTCCCGCCTGGCGGATGGTGCCATGCGCGATGCGCTGTCCATCCTGGACACCTGCGCGGGTGTGACCTCCCAGATCGACGCCAGCGTTGTCCGCAAGATGGCGGGCGTGACCGACAGGAGCTACCTGTTCCGCATCTCGGACGCCATTGCCGCCCAGGATGGCGCCACGGCGCTGGCCTGTCTGGCCCAGCTGCGGCAGCAGGACTCGGTGGACATCAAGCGGCTGACGGATGAGCTCATTGCCCACTACCGGGCCCTGATGCTGGCGGCCCTGCCCGGCGGGCAGGCGCTGCTGACCGGTGTCTCGCCCGAGGAAGAAGCCCTCTATCTGCAAAAAGGCCCGGCGCTGGGCCAGCGGGAACCCATCCGGGCCATCCGGCTGCTGGGTAACGCGCTGGAGCACATGGCCCGCGGCAGCGACCAGCGCATTGAGCTGGAACTGGCGCTGGTCAATCTGGCAGAGCCGCTGCAGCCCGTGGCGCAGCCGATCCAGGCCGTTCCGGCCCGTGCCTCTGCCGCCCCTGCTCCGGAAGCCCCCCGGCCCTTTGCGGCCGCACAGGCCCAGCCGCAACCCTTTGTGAGCGCCCCTGCGGCCCCGGTGCAGCAGGCTCCGGTCGCCCCGGCCCCGGTGGTTACTGCCCCCGCCGCCCCGCAGGAGCCTGCCCCGGCCTCTGCCGTACAGGAGGAAGCTCCTCCCATCCCCGAAGAGCCGCCGGTGCAGGATAGCGCCGCCGCCCTCCCGTGGGAAGAGCCCGCGCCGCCCATGCCGCTGGCCGAACCGGTTCCGGAACCGCCCGCAACGGCTGCCCCGGCTCCCATGCCGCAGCAGCCGAAAGCGGACTGCGCGGCAGACCCTGCCCTTGACCGGCCCCGCAAGGTGGCGGCTGCCGGCATCAATCCCTTTGACAAATGGAGCGAGGTCATCCATCTGTTACAGGAAAAAGACCCCATGCTCTATACCTACCTGAAAAAATCCAAGGCTTACTTTGATGGTACCCGGGTGCTGATCGACGGCGGTAAGACGTTCCGCGATTTCATCCGGGCCAACAAGGACAGCCAGAAGCTCATCAAAAAGCTGATCGCCCAGGTGTCCGGTGTGGCAGTGCCCATCGGCCCCTATGAGCCCAAAGCGGCAGGGAAGACCGCCTCCAATGCGGAGGAGTCCCTGCACAAGCTGGAGCAGTTGGGGCTCGATGTCTCCATTGAGGACACCGATCGCAAGAAAAAAGCATAAAATAACATTTTAAAGGAGAAATTATCATGAAAGCAAGAATGCCCGCAGGCTTTGGCCGCCCCGATGTGAACGCCCTGATGCGCCAGGCTCAGAAGATGCAGGAGGATATGAAGGCGAAGCAGGCTGAGCTGGAAGCTGCCGAGTACACCGGCAGCGCCTCCGGTGAGATGGTCACCGTCAAGATGAATGGCAAGCACGAGGTGCTGTCCATCAAGATCAAGCCCGAGGCCGTGGATCCGGACGACATTGAGATGCTGGAAGACCTGGTGGCGGCTGCCATCAACGCCACTGTCAAGCAGGTGGACGAGACCGCGGAAGCCGAGATGGGCAAGCTGACCGGCGGCATGAACATCCCCGGCCTCTGATCCGGGAGGGAACGCAATGGGTTACAATGCAGCCCCGCTGGAAAAGCTGATCGAAGAGTTCAGCAAGTTCCCGGGTATTGGCCGCAAGGGTGCCACCCGGATGGCCTATCAGGTGCTGAGCATGTCGGATGCGGACGCCGCCGCCCTGGCGGGTGCCATCCAGAACGCCCACACCAAGCTCCATCGCTGCCGCGTCTGCCAGAACTACACCGAGGCAGAGCTCTGCCCCATCTGCGCCAGCGCCAAGCGGGACCGCTCGGTCATCTGCGTGGTGGAGACCCCCCGGGACGTGCAGGCCTTTGAGCGCACCCGGGAATACCATGGCCTGTATCATGTCCTGCACGGCCTCATCAGCCCCATGGACGGCATCGGCGTGGAGCAGCTCAGCGTCAAGGAGCTGCTGGCCCGCCTGGGCGACGGCACGGTAAAAGAGGTCATCATGGCCATGAACCCCACCGTGGAGGGCGAGGCCACCGCCATGTACCTGGCCAAGCTCATCAAGCCCATGGGCATCAAGACCACTCGCCTGGCCTACGGCCTGCCGGTGGGCGCCAGCCTGGAGTACACCGATGAGACCACCCTGTACCGGGCCCTCTCTGGCCGCGGGGAACTGTAAGGCACGGAAAATTTGGGAAAGTGTTACACTTTCTTCAAAATCCGCCCTTGCAAAACCGTGGGAATATGATATACTACAAAAACGAAGCCAGACCAGAAGAAAGGAGGCGCACCCATGGCACCGACGAAAGAACGTCCGGCAACCAAGACCATTGCCACCAACCGTGAGGCGCGCCACGAGTATTTTGTGATGGAAGCGCTGGAGACCGGCGTGGAGCTCAAGGGCACCGAGGTCAAGAGCTTACGGGCCGGAGGCGTCAACCTGAAAGACAGCTGGGTCGATATCGAAGACGGCGAGCTGCTGGTCAAGGGAATGCATATCACTCCCTACGACCACGGCAACATCTTCAATCAGGACCCGCTGCGGGTGCGGCGTCTGCTGGCGCACAAGAGCGAGATCCGGCGGCTGCACCAGCAGTGCAAGCTGCAGGGGTACACCCTGGTACCGCTCTCGCTTTACTTCAAGCATGGCCGCGTGAAGATGGAAGTGGGCCTGTGCAAGGGCAAAAAGCTCTACGACAAGCGCGCCGACGCCGCCCAGCGGGACGCCAAGCGTTCCATTGACCGGGCGGTCAAATCCAACGGCCAGTATTACTAAACTTTTTCAGGCAGCTTTTCCTGCCAGGAACATTCGCTTACCAGCACGCCGCAAGGTGTGCTTTTATGGGGGCGTAAAGGTTTCGACGGGGGGAGCGAGGCCTGGGCAGCGGGTAGCAGTGGGGGAACTGCTCTATAACTCCTCCAAAAAATTAACTGACAACAATAATTATCAGTTGCTCGCAGCCTGAGTGCTGCGCGTTCCGCCCACTCT
>ENA-UEQX01000174-UEQX01000174.1-human-gut-metagenome-genome-assembly--contig:-NODE-174-length-44356-cov-6.862892_pt1 | contig 44356 bp, 40 predicted proteins | sample MGYA00242952_ERZ507952 | MGnify/ENA primary metagenome ERZ507952 (study PRJEB26167, sample SAMN06115425) | human gut metagenome | host: Homo sapiens | place: China:Sichuan | collected 2015-04-07... | reverse complement strand
GACTTTTCAGCATAAACCGGATTATTTACGGATACCCAATTTAGCAATGATTGCACGATAGCGCTCGATGTCTTTGCTAGCCAGGTAGTTCAGCAGGCCACGACGTTTACCTACCAGTTTCAGCAGGCCACGACGGGAATGATGATCTTTTTTGTGCTCTTTCAGATGCTCTGTCAAATATTTGATGCGTTCGGTCAGAACTGCGATTTGTACCTCAGAAGAACCGGTGTCACCTTCATGACGTGCGTTTGCCAGAATTACTGCTTGTTTAGCTTCGCTAGTTAACATTGTTTGTTTCCTCCTAAAATTTCAAATTGCCATAAGCGTAGCAGCCGTTGGAGAATCGAACTGCCAGGCCTTGGTTCAAATACTATGATAGTATACCATATCTTGCCACCAGATAGCAAGTATTTTGTAAAGTTTTTTATAAAAACAGCTTTGATTTACCGCAATGCCGCTTCGCAGTCGTTTTTATCCTGCGCCAGCTGCTGCTTGAGCTGCTCAATGCCGGCAAATTTTACTTCGCCGCGGATGCGCTGCACAAACTGCACCGTGAGCTGTTTACCGTAAAGGTCACCGGTAAAATCAAAGATGTTCGTTTCCAGACGCGGTTTGGCAACATCGCCAAAGGTCGGATTGTAACCAATATTGGCCATGCCGTGATAGCTTTTGCCGTCGGCAATTACCCGCACAGCATACACTCCCCCCAGAGGAACCGCAACATGAGCATCCTCCAGCTCAATGTTGGCCGTAGGATATCCCAGTAAGCGACCACGCTCGTTGCCGTGTGCTACGGTACCGCTGATGCTGTAGCTGCGCCCCAGCATTTCGGCAGCCTTTGCTACCTCGCCTGCGGCAATCAGCTGACGGATAGCAGTACTGCTGATCACAGTTGCACCCTCGCTTACCAGCTCGCGCACAATCAGCTCAAAGCCCATGGCTTTGGCAGAAGCAGCCAGCGTATAGACAGTCCCCTGTCCGCGGCAGCCGTAGGTAAAGTTGGCACCTACTACCAGACAGCTGTAGTCAAGCTGCTGCAGACGCTGCAAAAACTCCTGCGGCGAAAGATCTGCCACCTGCTGATTGAAGGGAATGTCCACCAGCACATCCACACCAAGCTGCTGCAAAAGCTCCTGCTTTTGCGCGCCGGTTATCAGCGCCGGCGGCACCATGCCCGGACGAATCCATTCAAAGGGATGGTTGCTGAAGGTAAAGACAGCCAGCTTGGAATTGCATTCACGCGCCCTATCCCTTGCAGTTTCTATTACATCAAGATGACCGCGGTGCAAACCGTCAAAGGTACCCAATGCTACCACACAGGGAGCGGAAAATTTATGCAGTTGTTCTAAAGAAGTAATAATCTCCATGCTTATTCCTCTGGCATCGGGTAATGCTCTAAGATTTTTTCTGCCTGCAAGCGCTCCTGCTCACAGCGGACGATGCCTAAGAATTCATCCCCCGGCCCCAGCAGGACGTATCTGCCGTCGGCAGTCTGCGCCACCGTGGTGCGTACACCGTTAGTGATACGCGCCGCCTGACGCGCGTTCACCTTGAGCTTGGGCAGCTCGGCAACGGCAGTCAGCGGCTCTGCGGCACAGGCCTCGGGGTTCTCCGCGATTTCCTGCAACGTGCAGGCCTTGTCAATCGTGTAGGCTCCCACCTGCGTGCGCAGCAAAAAGCTCATCGTACCGCAGGTTCCCAGCGCCGTTGCCAAATCTTCGCCAAGAACGCGGATATAGGTGCCCTTGGAGCAGGCCACGCGCACGGTAAAGCTGTTTGCCGTATAATGCAGAAGCTCCAGCTTATAGACCTCAATCTGACGTGCGGTGCGTTCCACCTCTACGCCCTGACGTGCCAGCTGATACAGCTTTTTGCCGTTGATTTTGATTGCCGAATACATCGGCGGCAGCTGCATTTGCTTGCCCGTAAAACGTGCAAGCACAGCTTCCAGCTCCTGTTTGCCGAATGCAGGCACAGGCATCGTTTTGACAACCTCACCGCTGTCATCGCCGGTAACTGTCTGCGCTCCCAGCGTAAATTCGGCAATATATTCCTTGCGGCCTTCTACAGCAAATTCCAGCAGACGAGTTGCACTGCCCGCAAAAACAGGAAGAACTCCTGCCGCGTCAGGGTCAAGAGTTCCCCCATGTCCGATTTTCTTTGTGTTAAGCACGCGCCGCAAAAAGCCGATAACATCGTGTGATGTCATTTGTGGTGGTTTTAATACATTAAAAATTGCGTCCATATTAAACCAATTTGCCCAATGCCTCCAGCAGCTGAGTGCGAGCCTCCTCTACCGGTGCATAAATCGTACAGCCTGCTGCCCGCAGATGACCGCCACCGCCGAAGGTTACAGCCACAGCGGATACGTCAACGCTCTTGGAGCGCATGCTCACGCGCGTTACCGCCGGCTCAACGGCCTTGAACATAATAGCTACGTCAACGCCCTCAATATAGCGCGGGTAGGACACAAAGCTGTCGGTCTGGACATCCTTGTCATATAAATCGTTGGTAATTGTGAGATAAGCAATTTTGCCATCATAAGCGAAGGTCAGCGAAGGCAGTACCTTGGCCAGCATCTCTACCGTATCACGGGAGCGCACGTCCAGTGCATCGCTGATTTCGTTAGGCTGCACGCCGTATTCCAGCAGCTTGGCAGCATTACGCATAGTTTTCGGCGTAGTGTTGGCATAGCGGAACGAACCGCAGTCTGTGCTGATTGCTGTGTAAAAGCAGGTAGCAATTTCCTTATCAAAGGGCCATTGCATAGCCATGAACAGATCACACATTACCTCGCCCACGGCTGCTGCCTTGGCATCCAAGTAGAGATATTCGGCAAAGCGTTCGTTGGAAATATGGTGGTCGATGTTCAGCAGCGTTTTTGCTTCCACAACCTCGGACACCAGACCAATACGGTCAAAGGAGCTGGCATCAATAACTACCAGCAAATCCGTCTGCAGCTTGCTGCCCTCTACCGGGCGTTCACACAATTCAATACCAGGAATAAAGCTAAAGCTTTTGTTGATAACGTCATCACAGAAAACAGTAACCTGCTTGCCCTGTGCCAGCAAAAAGCGTGCCAGTCCCAAAGTGGAGCCCAGGGTGTCACCATCCGGGCTTACATGGGTGCACAGCACAATTTTTTCTGCCGCCAGCAGCATAGCGCCTGTTTCCTGCAGGCTAAGCTCCTTACTCATGCTCTGCTTCCTCGGCTGCAGGCTTTTCTTCCTGCTTAATCTTATCTAAGATGCTCTGAATATGCGCACTGTATTCTGCGGAGGTATCCTTCTGCAGAATCAGGGTCGGTGCAAAGCGCAGGCGGATACGTTTGGCAATTTCCGTACGCATAAAGCCTAATGCCTTGTTCAGAGCCTTCCAGGTTTCATCCTGTTTATCCTTGGGACCATACATGCTGATGAAAATCTTTGCATAGCTCATGTCATCTGTCAGCTCCACGCCGGTTACGGTAACAAACTGAATGCGCGGATCCTTGACATCATGCAGCAGCATTTTGCTGATTTCGTGCTTGATGGCCTCTTGTACTTTTTCTACTCTAAGTCTTGCCATTTTCTTTTCCTCTATATATAGATACAGACTGACGTACAGGCAGCAGCTGCGGGGAATGCGGCGTATGCGGCCGGCATTCCTGCGCAAAGTGCCTTATGCGGCAGACTATTCTACTGCGATTTCTTCCATGTCGTATACTTCAAAGACATCGCCCTCTTTAAGGTCGCTGAATTTCTCTAAAGTGATACCACATTCAAAGCCTTGGGCAACTTCCTTCACATCGTCCTTGAAGCGGCGCAGAGATTCGATAACGCCCTCGTGAACTACGATGCCGTCACGGACAACACGAACCTTGGAGCTGTTGGTAACCTTGCCTTCAACTACATAGCAGCCCGCAATCTTCAGCTTGGAAATAGTAATCAGCTGACGGATTTCTACGCGGCCTTGGATAACCTCCTTGAATTTAGGAGCAAGCATACCCTTGATAGCAGCCTCAACGTCGTTGATTGCGTCGTAAATAACACGGTAGGTGCGTACGTCAACCTTCTCGGTTTCGGCAGCCTTACGCGCGTTAGCGTCAGGACGAACGTTAAAGCCGATAATCAGTGCGTTGGCAGCGGATGCCAGCATTACGTCGGACTCGGTGATAGCGCCTACGCCTGCATGGACAACGGCAACCTTAACCTCATCGTTTTTGATTTTTTCCAGGGATGCCTTCAATGCTTCGATGGTACCCTGAACGTCAGCCTTAACAACGATGTTCAGCTCTTTGATTTCGCCTTCTTTAATGCGTTGGAACAGGTCATCCAGAGAAACCTTGGAGTTCAGCTTGATTTCCTCTTCCTTCTTCTTGGCGATACGTTTTTCGGCAACGCCGCGGGCAGTTTTTTCATCGGTGCTGTCCAGAATATCGCCGGCAGCCGGTACATCATTCAGGCCCAGTACCTCTACAGGGGTAGAAGGCAGAGCCTTCTTAACCTTTTCGCCACGGTCATTGATCATTGCACGAACCTTACCATAGGAGGTACCGGCAATAATGGTATCACCGATATGCAGAGTACCGCGTTGTACAAGTACGGTAGCAACCGGGCCGCGGCCCTTATCCAGCTGTGCCTCGATGATGGTGCCGTGAGCAGGCAGATTCGGGTTAGCCTTCAGCTCCTGCATTTCAGCAACCAGCAGAATCATTTCCAGCAGGTCGCTGATACCGGTTTTCTGATGTGCGGAAACAGGAACCATAATGGTGTCGCCGCCCCAATCCTCAGGAATGAGCTCATGCTCGGCCAACTGTTGTTTAACGTGATCCGGATTTGCGCCCGGACGGTCGATTTTATTGATAGCTACAATGATAGGTACCTTTGCAGCCTTAGCATGGTTGATAGCCTCGATGGTCTGCGGCATTACACCGTCATCTGCTGCTACAACCAGAATTGCAACGTCGGTTACCTGTGCGCCGCGGGCACGCATAGCGGTGAAAGCCTCATGGCCCGGGGTATCCAGGAATACAATCTGCTTGCCCTGGTAGTTTACCTTATAAGCACCGATGTGCTGAGTAATACCGCCGGCCTCGCGGGAAGTAACGTTGGTTTTACGGATAGCGTCCAGCAGGGAGGTTTTACCATGGTCAACGTGGCCCATAACGGTAATAACCGGCGGACGCGGAACGCGTTTTTCAGGCGGATCGTCAACCTCGGGAATCTCGGTCGGATCCTCTTCCGGAGCCTTTTGGCCAACCTCTACGCCGAAGTTGTCGCCGATAAGCTGTGCGGTATCGAAATCGATATCCTGGTTGATGGTAACCATTACGCCCAACATGAAGAGAGCCTTGATTACTTCATTAACCTCACGCTTAATGAGCTTGGAAAATTCCTGTACATTGATAGATTCGCCGATTTCAACGTAGGTCGGACGAACGATTTCTACCGGAGCCTGTTGTTGCTTCGGTGCGGGCTTCTTGCCGCCGCGGTTTACCGGCATCTGATGGCCGGCGCTGCGGTTCGGACGGCTTTCGCGGGTAGCGTAGCTGCCCTTAATCTGCGGCTTGTTGTCCTTACGGCTCTTGCCTGCGTTGCGACCGCCCTGACGGTTATCGCGACCGCCTTCGCTGCGACCGCTGCTGCGGCCTTCGCTGCGGCCACCGCTAACCTGTGCACGGCTTTCACCGTGTACGCTCGGGCCCTGCTGGCTCTTAGGACCTACAAAGATACCGCCCTGACGTTGCTGGCCATTGCGGTTACCCTGACGGTTGCCCTGAGCACCCTGCTGACCGCCACGATTTTGCGGACGGCCTTCGTTACGGCCTCCTTGGCGGTTGCCCTGCTGACCACCGCGGTTTTGCTGCGGACGGCCTTCGTTGCGGCCACCCTGACGATTTTCATTACGCCCTTGTTGAGCGTTGTTGTTGCGTTGATTTTGTTGCTGATTTTGTTGCATATTCCTCTGTCCGTTATTCCTATTCATATTGTTATCATTTCTTTTAGCTGTATCCTGCGGACGCGCAGGAGCAGCCGGTTTGCTGACATCACGTTTTTCCGTCTTCGCCGGTTTGGGCGGTTCTGGTTTTTTATCGTATGCTTTACGGATAACAGACATAGCCTTGTCATCAGCTGCACTAAAATTAGTTTTTTCGATATTATTTTTCTTCAATAGGTCAATGACCTCATTTACCGGTTTGCCATAATCCTTGGCAACCTCATATATTCTTTTATTACCCATTCATCCACCTCCAGACCAGATAATAAGAAGCAGACTCATCTGCGAAGCTCGCGCAAGCTGCGCAGACAACTGTGATTTAAATCATTATTTTTTCAACAGCATGTTGGCAAAATTCGCATCGGTAATAGCCACAGCTATTCTTGGTCCCTTGCCGATTGCATAGCCCAGCTCATTGCGCGTCAACAGCTCAATAACCTGTACACCTGCCATCTCTGCCAGGAAATAAATTTCCTTTTTTGAATTAGGGGCAGCATCTTGTGCCAAAACAAGTACCTTGACCTTGCCGCTTTTTAAGGCAGCACGCACAGCTACATCGCCGGAAGCGGTTTTACCTGCCTTTTGCGCCAACCCTAAAGCAAATGCGACATTATTGCCTGCCATGTTCGAAATCCTCCAGCAGCTGCTTGAGTACATCATCACCGATAGGCTTCTCCAAAGCGCGCTCCAGACGTTTTTCCTTTACGGCCTTGGTAATGCATTCCTTATCGGGGCAGACATATGCGCCGCGTCCGTTCTTCTTGCCGGTGAGGTCAAGACTGACCTCGCCCTCAGGCGAACGTACAACACGCAGCAGAGCCTTTTTATCCTTCATTTCATTGCAGCCTAAGCATTTACGCTGCGGAATTTTTTTTACCTTCATCATGCTTCTTCCACGGGATCCGGCTCAGCAGCAGCCTCTTCGGCAGCCTGAGTTTCGCTCTTAATATCAATTTTCCAGCCGGTCAGCTTAGCAGCCAGGCGGGCATTTTGGCCTTCCTTGCCGATAGCCAGGGACAGCTGGTAATCCGGTACGACAACGCGGCAGATTTTATCTGCTTCGTTAACGGTTGTCTTAACAACCTTTGCCGGGCTCAGAGCATTGGCAACATATTGTGCCGGATCTTCACTGTATTTTACAATATCAATCTTTTCACCGCGCAGCTCGTTAACGATGGTCTGCACACGCATGCCCTTGTGGCCTACGCAGGCACCTACCGGATCAACATTGCTGTCAGCGGTATATACGGAAATCTTGGAGCGCATACCGGGCTCGCGGGCAACGGATTTGATTTCAACAACACCGTCATGGATTTCTGGAACCTCCAGCTCAAACAGGCGCTTCAGCAGGCCGGGATGAGTACGGGAAACCATAATCTGCGGTCCCTTGTTGGTGCGCTTAACCTCAACAATATAGGTTTTCATACGCTCATGGTATTGGTAGATTTCACCGGGAATCTGCTCGTTCGGAGTCAGCACGGCTTCAACCTTGCCCAAATCGATATAAACGTTTTGGTTTTCCATGCGCTCGATAATACCGGTAACGATATCATTGGCACGGCTTTGGAAGCGTTCATATACCTGTCCGCGCTCTGCCTCACGGATACGCTGTACAACAAACTGCTTAGCGTTTTGGGCAGCAATACGGCCGAAGTTTTTCGGAGTAACCTCAACCTCTACGATGTCGCCTGCAAGATACTGCGGGTTGATTGCCTGAGCATCCTCCAGAGTCATTTCGTTAATACCGTCAGCCTCGCCTTCAACAACAGTGCGCTGAGCATATACATGGATTTCACCGGTTTCTTTATTCATTTCAACACGGACATTCTGGTTTGTGCCTGTGTTCTTTTTGTAAGCGGCAACCAAAGCGTCATCAACAGCCTGGAACAAAAGCTCGGGGTCGATACCCTTTTCCTTTCCTAATTCCTGGATTGCTGAGATAAAATCTGCGTTCACTTAATAAGCCTCCTATTTCTTAAATTAAAAGTCTATATGCGGTCTGATATTCGCAATCAGCCTACGTTCAATGCGGTCAGGATTTTTGAATTCCTTACCTTTAATAATTTTTTTAACCTGTACAGCTTCGTCATCATGTGCTACCAGAATGCCGGTCAGATTTTTCATTCCCTCCCACGGAGTATAGAACATAATGTCAACCTTGGTGCCGTAGGCAGCTTCAAAGTCCTTGTCCTTCTTCAGCGGACGGTCAATGCCCGGAGAAGAAACCTCCAAAAAGTATTTGTCGGGAATAGGATCCTCTGCATCAAGAATCTCCGTCAGCTTTTCGCTCACCATCTGGCAGTCATCAATTTCAACTCCACCAGGCTTATCGAGAAAAATCCGTAGGTACCAGTCCTTTTCACGCACATATTCTACATCAACCAGAGTAAGTCCGGTATCCTGCAGAAGGGGTTCTACCATTGCGGTAATCAGTGCTTCAACTTCTTTTGCCTGCATCATTTTCACCTCCATATTAAGTTTTTCTTTCTGTATTAACCTTGCGGCCAACACCTGCCTCTGCCGCAAATGCGTCAGAAACATCATAATAAGCGGAAAGAGCGGGCTTTAAACCCACTCTTTCACAAGTCATACTTATTTTGGCTATCCTTATTATAGCATCTGTTGACAAGTCTTGCAAGTAGCTTACGCTATATCTAGTTATTATATGTTAAATTTTATACAGAAAAATGCTAAATCTGCCACGTAAAATGTATACACTGCGCTTTCCCTTGTCAGTGGCAAAAATATCTGCTACAGTAATATAGTAAACAGATAGAGATTGTGGAAAAAGTGTCAGTTTGGACACGGGCGCTTTATCGACAAGCTTTTTATGAAAGGTGGTATTTTTATGTCCTATAATTTTGATGCTGCTGTTTCTCCCTTTATTAAAGCACTGCCTCCCTCCGGTCTGGCAAAGTTTCTTGATATTATGGCCGCTAACCCCAACATCGTGCCTCTCAGCGTAGGCGAACCCGATTTTGATATTCCGCAGGCTGTCAAGGATGCCGAAATCAACAGCATCTGCGAGGGTAAAAGCTGCTATACTCCTACGCTCGGACTTTTGGAGCTGCGCGAGGCAATTGCGGATGATATCCATAAAAACTACGGCGTGAAATACGACCCGAAAACCGAAATCATGGTAACCGTCGGTGTCAGCGAAGCACTGTACACCACTATTACTACCATTATGCATCCCGGTGACGAAATTATTCTGCCCGAGCCCTGCTACGTTGCCAACAAGGCCTGCGTTATTCTGGCAGGCGGCAAGCCTGTTTCCGTAGAAACATATCAGGAAAACGGCTTTGTACCTACTATCGAAGATTTGGAAAAGGCCGTTACACCCAAGACTAAGGCTATTATGCTTGGCTATCCCAATAACCCGACCGGCGCTGTTATGAGTAAGGAACAGATTAAGGCTATCGGTGACTGGGCAGTTAAGCATGACCTGATTGTCATCAGCGACGAGCTTTATGCTCATCTTACCTACGGCGGCAAAACACACACCATGTTCACCTCCTTCCCGGAATTCCGCGACCGCACCATTATCTTCAACGGCTTCTCCAAGGCCTACGCCATGACCGGCCTGCGTCTCGGCTATATCATGGCACCGGCGGCAATCATCAACGCTATGAACATCCTGCATCAGTATGTTGTGCTCTGCCCCAACGTTACGGCACAGTACGGCGCGATTGCGGCACTGAAATACTGCCGTCAGGACGTTGACAATATGGTTGCCGAATACAGCCGCCGCCGTCAGATTATGATTGACGGCTTTCACAAGATGGGCCTACCGCTGTATGAGCCCGAAGGTGCCTTCTATGTCTTCCCCTGCATCAAGGAAACCGGCCTTTCCAGCATGGAATTTGTTGAAAAGCTGCTTGAGGAGCAGGAGGTTCTCGTAATCCCCGGCAATATCTTCGGTGCCGGTGGTGAAGGCTATATCCGCTGCTCCTATGCTTACAGCGAAGAAATCCTGCATAAGGCACTGGAGCGCATCGCCCTCTTCGTAACGAAATACAGAAATCTGAACAAGGCGCAATAACTGTCATGCTGATTCCATATTAGACAAGTTCTTTTATCATATAGTATAATATACACAGCTGATAAAATATCAGCCGACGATTTTTGTATTTATCTAATCCCTTCCACTTCGTCTCACTCCTTCCGTGAGACACAAGGCAAAGAGAAAAGCACGGCATGTTCATGACCGTGTTTTTCTCTTTTTCAGCTGAAAAATCCATAGCATAAAAAGCTAAAGCTGCCAGCCTTCGGTCCGAGCCGGAGACGGCAGCTTTTTGCATAAAAGCATCTGCGTATAATTTTTATCTTAAGTTAAAGCTTACTGCGCGCGTAACGCGACAGCGTGCATTCTGCCCGTACTTGTCCTTGGCAGGACTGAAGCGCCATTTGTTGACTGCCGTCACAACGCTGTTATCCATAGCACCGTTGCCGGAGGAACCAACCACCGTTACATCCTCTACACTGCCGTCGGCACCCACCAAAATGCGTACCGTCACTACACCGGTAGCACCGCTGTTGCGTGCGGACGCAGGATATACAGGTGCGACCTCACGCAGCAGGCGTGGCGGCTTGACCGGCACACCGCGGCCTTCGCCGCTGCCATTACCGCTGCCGTTGCCGCTTCCGCTGCCACTGCCGCTGCCTGTTCCGGTACCAGTGCCTGTACCTGTGCCGCTGCCGGCAGGATTACCGGCAGGAGCCTTCGGCCCGGGGGCTGCAGTCGCCTTTTTCCTGACAACTTTCTTTTGCGGTTTAGGCTTCAGCTTTTGGTCAATAATATCCTCCAGGCTTTGTACAAGCGGCTCTTCCTGCTGCTCCTCCTGTTCGATTTCTTCCTCCTGAGCTTCAGCGCCGCCACCGCCGCCCTCCAAAGAAACCTCCAAAATTTCCGGAGGCGTATGCACAAAGCGGTAGCCGAAAATGCCAAGGCCGGCGGCAAGAACAAGATGCACAGCCAGAGCTACGGCAAAGCCCTTGCCAAATCGCTTTTGTTCGTCCTTCATTTGCTCTCACCTGTATCCGTAGCCAAACCGAAGCGTGTGACACCTGCTCCCTTCATTTTATCCATCAGCTGGATAATAGTTTTATAGGGCGCTTCGTCCTCTGCTCTGATAATAACCGAGAAAGAGGAATCATGCTTGCTTTCAATCGCAGCATTCTGAACCAGCATATCCATCTCGATTTTATTTTCATCAAGATAAAGGCTGCCATCCTTTTTAATCGTTACATTAAAGTTGCTCTTGCTGACATTCTCCGAATGCCGGGCAACAGGCAGGCGGATAGGAATCGTCTTGACCTCGCTCATATACATAGTGCTGACAATGAAAAATACCAGCAGCAGGAAAATCATATCAATCATAGGACTGAGCATGATTTCCGGTGACTTCATCACTCTTTTACGACGTCTGCGCATTTTCTGACACCGCCCCTCATTTGCTCTGCTCGTTAGCTTTGAAAATATCAACCAGCGTATCTGCGACCTCGTTGATATTCAGAGTTTCGGTTTTGATTTTGCTTGTAAGATAAGCATGGATACACATACCCATAATGGCAATGCACAGGCCGAAAACTGTAGTAATCAGCGCTTCGCCGATACCTGCGGTAACAGCCATCGGATTCTGTGTTCTCTCGTTCAAAGCGTTAAAAGAAGAAATCATACCGGTAATCGTACCGAGCAGACCGAGCATCGGTGAAAGACCGATAACAACGCTCAGATAGTTGATATTTTTCTCCAGGCTGTCGATAATACGGTCAGCCTTGGTATAGACTATAGTTTCCAGACGCTGGCCGAGGTCACCCTTAATATCCAGAATTTCCTTAGCCATGGCAGCAGCCTCGCCCTTGCTCTGCTCTGCCAGTTCACTGGCGCCAACCAGATTAAAGTCATTCATCATGCGGCAGAAGCTGCTCGCGAACTTTTCCCCGGAAATAGCCTTCTTATAGAAAAGATATCGTTCCACACCAATAGCAATAGCGGCAAAGGAACACATCAGCAGCGGCCACATGCAGGGACCACCCTTAACAAAATAATCAACAGCTCCGGCAAAAATACTCATACTTAAACCTTCTTTCAAAAAAATAACGCTGCAATTTTTTTGCGGCAAATCGCAAGCTCATCATCCGCCTATACACAGCGGAAGGAAGTCGGCATAGCTCCCATATCTGATACTTATTGCTATTTACTAGATGTTTATATTATAGCCTCTTTACTAATCTGCGTCAAGAAAACACAAACTATATAAACAAAGGCAGTACAGGGAAAATTCCCCGTACTGCCCAAAGATTTATGTTATTTGAAATACTTGGAGAAGGCCTGCGCCGCCGCCAACTGTACCTCTGCATTGAAGGCTGTATACCGCTCGAGCAGCAAACGTCCCTCCGGCGTCAACACGCTACTTCCACCGCTTTTGCCGCCTGCCGTACTGCTGACCAACGCAAAGCCCAGGTCTGCCTCCGCACGCCGCAGAATCTTCCACGCTTTGCTGGCCGACATACCCATAGCCTTGTAGGCAGCACTCAGCGAACCGGTGGCCTCAATGCGCTGCAGAAGCTCCGCTACGCCCTTGCCGAAATCAATGCTTTCGTTATACACGCGCACCTTCACATGATAATGCTGCGGGCCTGCATAGGTCATTTTACCACCCCTTGCCAAAGCCGCAGGCAGGATAGGTACACACTGCACAGTTCAGGCAAAGTCCCCCCTCACCCAGAGCTGCCAGCTCGTCGGCAGTAACAAGGTCACAGGCCAGCACACGCGGCAGCACCAGGTCAAAAATCGTGCGCTTAGCGTACATTACACAGCCCGGCAATCCCAGAACAGGCACCTGCTTTTCACCGTAGTAGGACAGCAAAAACATGGCCCCCGGAAGCACAGGCGCACCGTAAGACACAATGCGTGCACCGGTGTTTTTTATTGCCAGCGGTGTACTGTCATCCGGATCAACGCTCATGCCGCCGGTGCAGAGCACCATTTCCGCGCCCTTTTCCTCAATTGCGGTTTTAATCGCAGCGGTAATCTGCTCCGGTTTATCATCCAGAACCTGCTTATATACTACCTCCACGTTGAACTCTGCCAGCTTTTCCTCCAGCACAGGCGTAAAGGTATCCTTAATACGTCCGTGGAAAACCTCGCTGCCTGTCGCCAGAACGGCAGCCTTTTTGATTTTATACGGCAAAAGCTGCAGCAGCGGTTCATCACCGCACAGCTCACGCACACGCTGCATCTTTTCCTTTTCGATAACCAGAGGAATGATGCGTGTACCGCAGAGCTTATCGCCCTTCTTCACCGGCGTATTGCCGTGACGCGTCGCAATCATCATCTGTCCGAAGCTGTTCACCAAGCGCAGACGCGCGCCGTCTACTTTAAACAAACCGTCGGCAGCAGCAGCCAGCTCAATTTTGCCTTCTTTTACAGGCGATTCATCCATCATGGTATTTTTGCAGATGTCACACAAAATGCGTGCGGCATCATTTTCGTGCAGCATGCTTTCGTCTGCCTCCCACACGTATAAATGCTCCTTGCCGATAGAAAGCAGCACCGGAATATCCTCCGGCTGCACCACATGTCCCTTGCGGAACACGGCATCCTTGGTAACGCCCTTGATAATCTGTGTCAGGTCATGGCAGAGAACACTGCCGACCGCATCCTCAGTACGAATTAATTTCATGTTTATCTACCTCTTATTTAGCCTGCGCAAAGCCGTAGGCGGCAAAAATCTTCATAGCTTCTTCGGTCTGCAGGAAGGCAGCAAAATCCTTGGCAGCCTCAGCCTGCGGAGCCTTCGCCAACACGCCGATAGGATAAATTACCGGCTTCTTTAAGGAGCCTGCCGGAGCTTCGGCAACAACAGTTACCTTATCCTTCAAGAGTGCTGCATCGGTAGCGTAAACAAGGCCTGCATCGGCACTGCCTTCAGCAACCCAGTTCAAAACCTGCGTTACATTGGTGCCAAGGCTTACCTTGCCTTGAATACCGTCCCATTGGCCAAGCTTGGTCAGCGCTTCCTTGGCATATTGGCCTGCAGGAACGCTGGCAGGATCGCCGATAGCAGGATGCTTAGCCTTGCTGAAATCAGTGAAGCCTTTGATTTCGCTGCCGCTTTTAGGCACAATCAGCACCAGCTTGTTTTCCAGCAGCGGCTTTACAGTGCTCTTGTCCATATAGCCCTTGTCGCTAAGTGCGTTCATCTGCTTGTTGGCCGCAGAAACAAAAACGTCTGCTGCAAGACCGCTTTCAATCTGTGCCTGCAGCTTACCGCTGGCATCATATACGCCTTCGATTTTGATTTCCGGATGCTTTTGCTGATACAACGGAATGAGCTTTTGCGTAAATACCTTTTCCATGCTGGCAGCAGCAGCCAGACGCAGTGTTTTGCCTGCCTGCGGTGCAGCAGCCTGCTTATCATCGCCGCCGCAGCCTGCAGCCATAACAGCTAACATTAAAGAAAAAGCTAAGCATAAGAGTTTTTTCATTTTACTCCCCCTGTTGTTGTTTAGTTTTATATAAGTAAACATTAAGACCGATAACTACCAAAAGGCAGATGCCCACAATTACGGCCACATACCAGCCTGCAGCATCCCAATCGCCTGCCGCTACGGCAGAATAAACTGCCAGCGGCAGTGTGCGTGTGCGTCCTGCAATATTGCCGGCAATCATCGCCGTGGCGCCGAACTCACCCAGACCGCGGGCGAAGGCCAGCAGACCGCCGGCAATAATGCCCGGCAGTGCATTCGGCAGATGAATGCGCCAGAAAATGCGCCATTCCGTCATGCCCAGCGAACGCGCCGCCTCCAGCATGCCCTTATCAACCTGCGACAAGGCTCCGCGCGCACTGCGGTACATAAGCGGCAGCGAAATTACCGCTGCTGCCAGCACCGTCGCCAACCAGCTGAAGGCTATTTTTATGCCCGTCAGCTGATAAATAAGCTGGCCTAAAAAACGGTTATTGCCGAAAAAATACAGTAAAAAGAAGCCTGCTACCGTAGGCGGCAGCACCATGGGCAGTGTTATTACAGCGTCGGCAAAAATCTTCAGACTTTGGCTCTGCAGCCGTTCCACCCACCAGGCAATAATCACGCCGATAAAGAAAACTATGACGATTGTTGCTGCCGCAGTGTGCAGCGAAATCCACAGCGGCGACCAGTCAATAGCGCTCATTTTCTCGCACAATCATGGGCGCTGCCCTTCAGGATACGCAGTCCATGCTCCAGCTGCGGCAAAACGATTGCCAACGCTTCCTCCACTGCTTTGGTACTTCCCGGCAGATTCACAATCAGCGTCTGTCCGCGCACTACACTCACGCCGCGGCTCAGCATTGCCCGCCGCGTAATCTTGAGTGATTCCGCACGGATGGCCTCCGCAATACCGGGCACGTTACGTGTAGCCACCGCCATTGTTGCCTCCGGTGTGACATCACGCAGCGAAAGTCCTGTGCCGCCTGTTGTGATAACCAGATCAACCTGTCTGCTGTCCGCCAGACGTATCAGCTCACGTTCAATTCTCTTCTGCGCATCGGGAAGCAAAACCTGCTCCACAATTTCGTAGCCTGCCTCTGCCAACAGCTCTGCTGCCCGCGGGCCGCTGGTATCTACACGCTCACCAGCTGCACCCTTATCAGAAAGCGTCATTACCGCTGCGCGCAATGGTGCATCGGCTGCAGGCAGAGTCACCTCCAGCTCCATACCGCTGCGCAGGACGCCGCCATGCTCTACCGTCGCAAAAACGCCCTCACGCGGCATAATGCAGTCGCCCACACGCGCAAAAATCGTGCAGTGGCTGTGGCATTCCTTGCCAATCTGCGTCAGCTTCATCACTACGTCACCACTGCGCATGATGCTGCCTACCGGCAGCTTTTTGAAGTCGATACCGCTTACGAGAATATTTTCACCGAAAGCACCGATAGCGGCATCACCGCCGCGTGCATTAAACTCATCCACCTTTTCCGCACTCAGCAAACTCACCTGACGGTGCCATTTCCCGGCGTGGGCATCACCCTCGATGCCGAAATTTTCTTTGAGGACAATCTCATTAACCGGATGCTTTTCTGTACCCTTCTTTTCACTGATACATACAGCCTTGATTATACCCTTTATGCTTGCTTCCATACGAAATCACCACTCTTTCCGCCTGCTTTGCTCAGCAGATGCACATCTGTAATCACCATTGCCTTGTCCACGGCCTTGCACATATCGTAAATCGTCAGCAAAGCAATCTGCACGCCTGTCAGCGCCTCCATCTCCACGCCTGTCTTGCCTGTAGTTTTTACCAAACATTGTGCCTGTACGGCGTAGCTGCCGTTTTCCACCAACAGCTCAAAATCAACCGTACATTTCGTCAGCTGCAGCAGATGGCACAGCGGAATCAGCTCACTGGTGCGCTTGGCCGCCATAATTCCGGCAACACGCGCTACGCCCAGCACATCACCCTTGGCCATACTGCCGGCAACAATCTTTTCATATATTTCCCTGCTTACGCAGATTTTTCCCTGCGCCACGGCAACCCTTGCGGTATCAGCCTTATCGCTGACATCAACCATCAGCGCATTGCCCGCAGCGTCAAAATGTGTAAATTCACTCATCGTCTGCTCCTTCAAAGCCTGTATTTATCCGCCTATCTGGCTCATATTAAAGCTTGCCGCCTCCACCTCAAAGCTATGTCCCGCAGGCTTAGCGTAAATAATCTCCTGCATGGCCTGCAGTAAATCCGCATCACTTGCGCCGTCACGCAGCAAGCGCTTGAGGTTCATGCCCTCGTTACAGTAAAGACAGGGCTTCAGCATGCCCACGGAGGTAAGGCGTACCCTGTTGCAGACAGCGCAGAATTTATTATGCAGCGGTTCGATAAAGCCCACCGGCATTTTATAGCCGCCGATGCGCCAATAACTTGCGGGACCGTTGCCGTAACGCTGCGCGTCACGCTGCAGCTGTAAGCCTGCCTGCTCCAACAGACTGCGAATTTCACTGCCGCTTAGACCTTGCAGATTAGTGTTGCAGTCCAACGGCATCAGCTCGATAAAGCGCAACGGCGCATTATAGCTGTGCGCCAACTTCAACAGCTGCATAATATCGGTCAGGCCATTTTCTGCTAAGGGCACACAGTTCAGCTTAAACGGAATCCCTGCAGACTGCAGCTCCTGCAATGATTTCAGAACGCTGTCGAGGCTGCCGCCGGTAAGCTCTGTATAATACGCTGCATCCAGCGTATCAAGGCTCACATTGATGCTGTCTACACCCGCTGCAATAAGCGCTGGCAGCTGCTGCGAAAGCAGTGTGCCGTTCGTCGTCAGCGTTACCTGCTCCACGCCTTCCGTTTGCTTCAGGCTGGCGATAAAATCGCTGCAGCCCTTGCGTAATAGCGGTTCGCCGCCGGTGATTTTGAATTTGCGGATGCCAAGCTGCAGCGCAGCGCGGCAGATACGCAAAAGCTCCTCATAGCGCAAAATCTCATTATGTGGCACATGCTCACTCACCTCTGGCTGACAATAGCGGCAATGCAGATTGCAGCGGTCGGTAAGGGAAATGCGCAGGTAATCTATTTTGCGATTGTATTGGTCATACATGATTGTAGTCCTTTTTTACGTGAATTGAAATTAGTTTACAAAGCGTGAACAAAGAGTATCCCAACCCTTCCGTCTGCTCGCTATGCTCGCATCCACCTCCCCTTTCAGGGGAGATATAATAGGCTATCTTTAAGATTTTAGTCAGTGATTACTTCGAACTTTTATATGCTCCCTGTAAGGGAGCTGGCAAAATCACGCTAGTGATTTTGACTGAGGGTTGTACTCTGCGATATTTTAATTGCTCAATTCAGTAATGAAGCAAAATGTGGTCAATTCCCCTCGTCACTCTCACCCGAGAATAACGCCTGTCAAAACAAATGTGGTCTTGCAACCACATTTGTTTTCAGCTTATAAAAATCTTATTCTTCATCAACGCCCATAGCAATTTTTTCCGGAGTAATCGGCAAAGTCATAAAGCGCTTGCCGGTTGCCTGATAAATTGCATCGGCAATCGCCGGAGCCGGAGTATTGATTACCAGCTCGCCCACGGATTTGGCACCGAATGGACCGCTTTCCTCATAGCTGCTGGCAAAGTCAACATAGATATGACCGATATCCTCACGGCAGGGAACCTTATACTGCATGAAGGAGTTTTCGTAAATACGACCTTTAGGACTGTAGGTTACGTTTTCCATCAGAGCCATGCCGATGCCCTGCAGAATGCCGCCCTCGGTCTGCACCTTCGCCAGATGCGGGTTAACCGGAGTACCGCAGTCAACAGATGCGTAGAAGTTCACAACCTGTGCCTCACCTGTCAGCAGGTCGGTTTCAACCTCAGCCACACCGGCCATAAACGGCGGCGGCGACAGCACGCTGTTTTGCTCCACGGTTTCTTCCAGAGCGATATCATTATTCACCATGGAAGCAGTGGCGATATCAAAGAGGCTTACAGCCTTGTCGCTGACAGTGTCACGCACCTCGCGTCCGTCAAAGACAACCTGGTCCGTGCCGCATTCCAGCAGGCGTGCGCCCAGCTGGCAAATTTTACCACGCAAACGCTGTGCGCAGATTTCTACAGCTTTGCCGGTAATATATGTTGTACTGGATGCATAGGAACCGGAGTCATAGGGAGACGCGTCGGTATCCGCACCGAATACGGTAATGTTATCGTAATCACATTCCAAAACCTCTGCTGCCATCTGCGCCAGAACGGTATCGCAGCCGGTGCCCATATCGGCAGCACCGATCAGCAGTGTGTAATGTCCCTCATCGTTGATTTTGAGAGTAGCACCGCCGACATCGCAGTAAGGAATGGAGCTGCCCTGCATTGCAATAGCTACGCCCATTGTGCGTACCTTGCCGTCAGGCAGCTGCTGCAGCGGGAACTTCTGCTCCCAGCCGCTCATCTCGCGTACCTGCTCCAGGCAGCGGTCCAGCGCACAGCTTGTATTGGGCGCACCGTAATAAGCAGGCATAATATCGCCCTCGCGTGTAATATTCATCTCACGCAGCTTAATCGGGTCCATCTTCAGACGTGCTGCCAGCTCGTTCACAGCGGACTCCACGGCAAAAATGCCCTGAGGAGCGCCGTAACCGCGGTATGCGCCTGCAGCCTGCATGTTGGTATAAACTACGTCAAAGCCGAAGCGGAAGGCCTCGGTACGGTACAGAGGAATAGACTTGTGACCGGAAAGGCCGACGGTCGTGGGACCATGCTCGCCGTAAGCACCGGTATTGGAAAGAGTATATAAATCAATCGCGCGGATTTTGCCTTCCTTAGTAGCACCCAGACGCACGCGCACCTCCATCTCGTGGCGCGGGCTGGAAGCTATATGACATTCATAACGCGAGAAAATCATCTTACTAGGCTTTTTGGTTTTCCAGGTAACAAAGGCCGGATACATTTCGCTGACACAGCTCTGCTTAGCGCCGAAGCCACCGCCGACACGCGGTTTAACCACGCGCACCATGGTTTTGGGGATATGCAGCGCATTGGCAATAATGCGGCGGCAGTGGAAAACAATCTGCGTAGAGCTGAGGATGTTCAGACGGCCGTAGGTATCAATAGAACAGTAGGTTACAAACGGCTCCATCATATCCTGCTGCACAGCCTTGGTATGAGTTGTCTGGTCGATAACAACATCGCATTCCGCCAGAATCTTATCAACCTCGCCATCCTCGATAACCTCATGGGCACACAGGTTGCGCTTATTGTCGGCACCAACCGGGCAGTTGGCCTTCCATGTATCCTCTGGGTGTACCAGCACAGGGTTATCCAGCGCAGTGCGGAAGTCAAGCACTGCGTCCAGCAGCTGGTATTTTACTTTAATCAAAGACAGCGCCTTGTCGACAGCCTTTTCCGTTTTGCCGGCAACAATCGCTACAATGTCACCCACAAAGCGTACATGACGGTCCAGCAGCAGGCGGTCATAGGGACTCGGTTCGGGATAGGTCTGGCCTGCGTAGGTGCAGCGCTCGCCTTCCTGGTCCACGTCCTCCCAGGTATAAATTGCTTCGATATCAGGCACCTTGGCTGCAATCGCGGTGTTGATGCTTTCAATAATAGCATTCGCATGCGGAGAACGCAGCACCTTGACAAGCAGGCAATCGTTAGGTACCAGGTCATCGGTGTAGACAGGCTGGCCTGTCACCAGCTGCATAGCATCCTTTTTGCGGTAGGATTGGTTAACTATTTTCATCTGCAGCTTCCCTCCTTATGCCTGCGCCTGAGCTTTTTTCCAGGCGATGAAATTCTGAATTCCGCGCAGCTGTCCCTCATAGCCGGAGCAACGGCACAGGTTGCCTGCCAGAAATTCCTTGATTTCTTCTTCCGTAGGCTCGCTGTTTTCACGCAGCAGCGCAATCGCGTTCATAATCATGCCGGGGTTGCAGAAGCCGCACTGCTCCGCGCCCTGGTCTGCAATAAAGGCACCAAATTCCGCTGCCTCCTGCTGCATTCCCTCCATCGTCACGATGCTGTGGCCTGCAGCACGCGCTGCCAGAACAGCACAGGAAAGCACCGGCTTATCATCCATAAATACAGTGCACAAACCGCAGTTGGTAGTGTCACAGCCGCGCTTTACGCTGTAGCAGCCTTCCTTGCGCAGAAAATCGAGTAAAACTGTATCAGCCTCCGCCATACGGGTCAGCTTTTTGCCATTTAAGGTTAAGGTTATCTCCATCAGGCCTTACCTCCCAGTTCCGTTAAACATCTTGCCGTCAGCACCTTAATCAGGTGTGTACGATAAGCAGCACTGCCACGCGGATTGGTTTCCGTCGGCAGTAAGCCTGCAGCATATTCCGCAAAGGCCTGCGCCTTCTCGCTAGTCATAGGCAAAGTTGCGAGCTGCTCTGCATCCTTCACCAGCGCAGCCTTCGCCGGACGTGCGCCCACTGCGGCCTGCACGCCTTCCTGCGTCAGCGCCGCCGCACAGGTCAGCACCGGGAAATCGGTCTTGCTGATGCGCACGGATTTATAGCTGTAATGTGCTGCCGTCTTTTTGACGATAACACGCACCAGAATATCTCTGTCATACGGCATATTCACAAAATCTGCCAACGGCACAATACCGCCCTTGTATAATTCCACATAGCTGTCCATAACCAAAAGCAAGGTCAGCACATCCGAAAAGCCGAAGCGTCCGAACACACTGCCGCCTACGGTAGCAAGATTGCGGAACTGCACACCTACAATATGGCGCAGCGCCTCCTTATTTGCTCCCTCACTGTAAGCGGTGAAGCCTTCATGCAGCTCCAGCTGGCGCAAGCTCACCATCGCACCGATGCGGAATTCCGTTTCAGTTTCCTCTATTGTATCCAGGCCTAAAGCCGACAAATCAATCGCTGTCTGCACATTGCCCTTGCTCAGGCGCATCCACAGCATACCGCCAAGCACACGGTTAGGACGCTTCTGGTTCAGCTGCCATGCCTCCTCCAGGGTTGTTGCCTGCTTATATTCACGAATTGTCAACATATACTGCCCTCCTGTTCTTTTTTTATTGCATACCTATTCCATTATATTTTACCATATTTTTTCTATACTTGAAAAGATAAAAAATGCACATTGGCTCATAAGTTACATTCTTCTACGACATAAGAAAAAATGGATGCCTCTCTGTAAAGCAAGAGAAGCATCCATAATTTTTATTAAAAATTCTAAGCAGGCTTATTTGCCTTTTTTAGCACCCTGACGGCGGTTACTGCCGGTTTTGGGAGCCTTGCGCTTGTCAACAACGGAATTACGTCCGCGCTTAGGTCCTGCGGGCTTTTTCTTTTTGGCAGCCACGGCAACGCGACGTGCCACAACACCGCCCTCCAGGTTTTGGCGTTCCATCAGAATTCCCAGCTTGGTTTCGATATTACGCAGCCATTTAACCTCGTCGGCAGTATAAAGCGTAATTGCTTCGCCCTCATTGCCTGCACGTCCTGTACGGCCGATGCGGTGAACATACCAGTCGACATCATGCGGAATATCGTAGTTTACAACATGAGTTACACCCTCAACGTCCAATCCGCGGGCAGCCAGATCGCTGGCAACAAGAATCTGAATCTTAGCATCACGGAAGGCCTTCATAACAGTTTTGCGCTTGGCGGGAGACATTTCGCCATGCAGTACATCAACGTTATAACCCTGCATTCCCAGCCAGTCGCCCAGCTCCTTGGTGCGCTCCTTGCTCATGCAGAAAACAATCATCAGATAAGGATTCAGTCGGTCAATGAGCGCTGCCACAGCCTTATTCTTATATTCGTCGGTTGTTTTCAGGCAAATTTGCTTGATTTTTTCAACGGTAGCCTGATCAGGATTGATATCAATAAGCGCGCAGTTTTTCGTCAGCTTGCGTCCCAGCTTGCGCACCTCTTCCGACAGAGTTGCGGAGCAAAGCATCGTCTGATGCTCCGGCGCAGTCATAGCAATCAGCTCCAGCGCTTCATCCATAAAGCCCTGCTGCAACATTTCGTCAACCTCGTCCAGTACCAGATAGCGCACACCGCCAAGGTCGGTGTTGCCCTTGCGGATGTGATCCAGCAGACGGCCGGGAGTACCGATCAGCACATGGCTGCGTCCCTCTAGCTTATATTTTTGCGTTTCGAAATCGCGTCCGCCGGTAACAGCCAGCACCTTGATATCGCTTTCGCCCAAGATTTTTTTCATTTCAGTAGCAATCTGCTGTGCCAGCTCACGCGTCGGCGTAATTACCAAAGCCTGCACGTAGCTTTTGGCAGTATCTATTTTTTCTGCCAGCGGCACTAAGAACGCCAGTGTCTTGCCTGTACCTGTCTGCGCACGGGCGATTACGTCACGTCCGGCAAACAGCGCCGGGATAGCCTGCTCCTGTACCGGCATCGGCTTTTTGATGCCCATTTTCTGAAGCTGCTCTACGGTGTGGGCACAAACCTTTAAGGCTGCAAATCCATTTGTCATTTCACATTCCTCTTTTCCTATTAAATTTATCTTCTGACCTTATGGTCTTTTTTCTCTATAACTTTAGTATTATATCATAAATCAGGCAGGAACGGAAAGATGCCGGCAAATTTTTCTATCTTATATCATGGCTGTAGTACGAAAACTATCTCTGCTTTTTACAATTAAGCATATAAAAATGCTTAGACAAACAAATTGTACATGCGACAAAAGGCCACTGCCGGCGATTGCTGACAGGAGCCTTGACTTATTCAATTTATTCAGCTTAGCAAGCTGACATTTGCTTTTACATTACGCCTCTGAAATAGTGGCCTCTTGTAGTACCCGGCAGATTTTCCGGTACCTCCACCGCACCGCCGAGAATCTTGCGGTACAGTGCCACAAGCTCGCCCAGACGTGCCACATCGTAATCACGACCGTCAATTCTCAGCGCCGCTACGCCTGCTTCCGCCATATGCTGCACATTGGCAGTCATCGAAAGCTCATGTGCGTTCAGAATATGCATGCGGCAGAACTGGTCCGTAACAATCGGGAAGCGTGCATCCTTGCGGTCACCAAGGAACAAAGGCTCTGCACAGTTAAACTTGCAGGCACCCTTATCCAGCGCACCCAGGAAGCTGCCGCCTACGCAGTATTCGGAAACCATCATTTCCAAACGTCCCTGAATCATGCACTCCAACGGCAGCGGGCTGACGCTCACAAGATGCTCAACCTGCGCCATGGTCAGCTCGGGGCTGAGCACTGCGCCTGCAGCGCCCTGCTCCTGCCAAAACTGCAGTGTCTGGCTATTGAAGATGTTCAAAGACATATCTGCTACCAAATTGAGTGCAGCATGCTTCTTCGCCAAGGGCCACAAGCCGTTGTTGTTTATGTAAACAAAATCCGGCTGCAGCTCTTCCCACAGAGTGAAGAGCTTGTCGAAATATGCCAGCTGTGCTTCTTTAATGATACGCGGAGTAGCAAAGGCCAGCTGACGGCCTGCCTTGCGCACCAGCTTGGCAGCCTTAGCATAATCCGCCTCGGACGGCAGCTGATGATTGAAGCAGTCACCGCCGAAGAGAATGCGTTCAGCACCTGCCTGCAGCGCAGCATTGACCTTCTCAACGCTGTCGCAATGCACTACCAGAACGGATTCATGCTGTTTAGCCTTATGTGCCTGCGGCACTAATTGCTCGCTGAAGCTGTGCACCGCTGTGCGCGCCGGTGCGAAGGCATTCAGACGCGCTGCATCCAGTGCCTCGCATGCCATACGGCGTGCTTCGTTCATTTCGCTCATCGGCACCATAACATTTTCATCATGCTTAAAGAGCAGGCTGTTCAGGAAATATTCAGTCGTACCGAGGCGGTCCAGCTGCTTGCGCACACCGGCCTCATCCAGCGCACGCTTGCGTGCTGCCTCTACGATAAAATCGGTTTCGCCGTAGCCGACATTGCCTTCATCATCCGTCAGCGTAACGGTCATGGGCTCGCCCAGACGTGCAGTAACAACGGCATCTACCGGAATGCGTTTTTTTGCGTCCGGTCCGAAGAACTGCTGCGCATAGCTCATCAATCTGCTGTCGAGAGTACGGAAAACGCGGTCATTCAAACGTACACCGTTAGGCACGTCAATCGTTACCTGCTGTCCGGGGGCAGCGCTCTGTACGCTATTGCCACCGCACAGCATATCCGTAACAGTGGTGCCCACACGTCCGCCGACGCTTACCCAGAATTCCAGTCCGTCGCCCAGATGCAGCTCCTTATCCAGCTTGATAACTGCCTTATTACGGTTTTTATCCAGCTTCGCTACACGGCCGATAAGCACGCCGCGGTTGTTGGGACGGCGGTCGCTCATCATCGTGCGTCCTGGACGACGCTCCAGATAAGCGGTGGTGAAGTCACGGTTGAAGATTTGCTCGATATTCGCCAAATCCTCCTCCGGCACGTTGTAGTCACCGGCAAGATAGCTGTCAATCGCACGGCGGTAAGCATCTACTACTACCGCAACATATTCCGGACGCTTCATGCGTCCTTCTATTTTGTAGGATACAACGCCTGCGTCAATCAGCTGCGGCAAAATGCTCAAGGTATTCATATCCTTGGGGCTCAGCAGATACTGGCCTGCATCCTTGCCCTGCAGCATATCCTCATCCTTCGCGTTGAGCAGCTTATACGGCAAACGGCAAGGCTGGGCACAGCGTCCGCGGTTGCCGCTGCGGCCGCCGATAAGACTGCTCATCAGGCATTGACCGCTGTAGCATACGCACAAAGCGCCATGGATAAAGGTTTCGATTTCACTGCCTCGGCTGCAGGCTGCGCCGATTTCCTTCAGGCTCAGCTCACGCGCCAATACGCTGCGCTCCATGCCTGCGCCCATAGCGAAGTCTACACCGCTGCTGTTGGTAATGCTCATCTGCGTGCTGGCATGCAGCGGCAGCTCCGGCACAATTTTCTGCGCCAAGCGGATAACGCCCAAATCCTGCACAATGAGTCCGTCTACGCCCACGTTATTCAAAAACAGCAGATAAGCGGATAAAGCCTCCAGCTCGCTGTCATCAACCAAAGTATTGACGGTAATATACAGGCGCACATGGTGCATATGCGCAAAATACACCGCCTTAGCCATTTCCTCTTCATCAAAATTGCTGGCATAGGCACGTGCGCCAAAGGCTTTACCGCCCATATATACAGCATCGGCGCCGGCGTTTACCGCTGCCTCCAATGCTTCCCAGCTGCCTGCGGGAGCAAGCAGTTCTATTGTTTTCTTTTCCATATGTTATCTACCTTTCACGCACTGCTGCCAGCAGTCTGTCATATCTGGCCTGCAGGCTTTGCAGCTCTTCTGCCAGCACAGCATTTCTTTGCTGCATTTCCTGCTCGAGCGCAGCATATTTTTTCTGCATTTTCTGCTCTGCCGCTGCGCACTTTTGCTGCAGCTCCTGTTCCATCGCAGCGCATTTTTCCTGCATTTTTTGCTCCGCTGCCACGGATTGCTGCTGCATTTCCTGCTCCAGAGCAACGCATTTTTCCTGCAGCTCCAGTCTGTCTGCAGCCAGATCAAGCGCCGTCCAGATGGCGATTTTATCTGTCTGCAGCAGCTTTTTGCTTTCTGCCAGCTCCTGCATTCTTCTGTCTACCTCTGCTGCTATTTTCAGCACCTGTTCTTCGGAAGCAGAGGTCGTTAATGCATAGGTACTATTATATATTTTTACAGAAACTGATGCTTTTTCCATAAACACATCCTCTAGCTTATTCTGCGATAACGGTAAAGTTAAAGCTCTGCAGACTCATTTTTTCCCAAGAGCGCTTATAATCCATGCGGATATTGTAGGTACCGGGCTTGGTAACTGCCAGCACCAGAATTTCAACGCCGGGCGCACCCATTCTTTCCTCGTCACCACGCGGAATGGTAAACGAGCTGCCTACCTTGCTTACTGCCGGTGAGCTGCAGGCAAATTGCCAGCCGTAGCCGGTGGAAGGATTGCTGTCCAGCTTCAGCGCCATCAGTCCGCTTGCAGGCAGACGCAATGTTTTGCCTGCAGCCTTATCGGTAATTTTCGCCAGCTGCAGCAAACGTCCTGCTTCGCCGATACGCAGAGAGGTAACTACATCCCTGTACGGCACAAAGCTGCTGTAGGCAGCATTTTTCTTGCTGCGCACAAACAAGCCCTCTTCACCGAAGAGCACATTATCATAATTGCCCAAAGCATTTTTTACGTTATCATTATCGACAAAGAAATCCGTAACCTCAAATTCCCTGCCGGTTGTCAGGTCGAGATTCAGTCCGGTGTACGCCTTGCGTCCGCCATTGTCTGCCTCCAGCAGCAGGCTTACCAGGCTCGGACGGTTCAGCATCACCTTATAGGTTACAATTCCCTGACCGCCTACCTCCTTGACCAGCTTAGCTGCAGCATCGCGCACCAATGCGTTGGCCTGTTTTTCCAGCTCAGCGGAATTACTGCCGTCGATATAGGGCAGCGTTGCCGTTGCCTTGCCGACAGAGGTCTGTTCGGTAAGCACCGTTGTCTGCTGGTCTGCCAATACCGGCAGAGATAAACATAAGCATAATAATGTTGTCAACAGGATTTTCATAGCCTGCAGCTCCTTTCTAAAAACATTTCCCAAGCCTTGAACCCCTTGGTAAAAATTAAGCAGGAAGAAAAGCCCTCCTGCTTAATTAAAGCAATCGCGCTAAAACTAGCCGCCAATCGCTATTTTACAATCATAAACTTTTAATGAACTCAACAGCCTTTTCCAGACGTGCCAGAGTTCTTTCCTTGCCCAACAGAACCATAACGTCAAACATACCGGGGCTTACGGTGCGTCCGGTCAGAGCCAGACGAGTCGGATGGATAACCTTGCCCAGAGCCAGACCGTTGTCGGCAGCAATCTTATTATAAGCTGCTTCGGTAGAAGCCAAGTCATATACATCATCAGCCTTAATTGCTGCAATGCACTGCTCCAGTACAGGAATATTTTCTGCCTTGAAGTGCTTAGCTACACCCTTTTCATCATATTCTTCAACATCCTTGAAGAAGTAGGTGGAAGCATCGGCAACCTCCTGCAGAGTTTTAACGCGTACACGTACAACGTCTACAAGCTTTTCAAAGTATGCTTCGTTGGCAGCATCGTTGAACCATTCTTCGGTTACCAGGCCGTCTTTCACGAAGAAGGGCTTAGCATCCGGCAGAATTTTTTCCAGCGGCAGCTCGGACAGATATTGGCCGTTCATCCAGGTGAGCTTTTTGGTGTCATAAATAGCAGCCTTTTTGCTCATCTGCTCCAGCTCAAACAGCTTAACGGTTTCTTCCAGAGTGAAGATTTCGCGTTCATCGCCGGGGCCCCAGCCAAGCAGAGTCAGATAGTTGATGATAGCTTCCGGCAGATAGCCTTGGCTGCGGAATTCTTCAACGGAGGTTGCGCCGTGACGTTTGCTCAGCTTGGAACGGTCCATAGCCAGAATCATTGGCATATGACCGAACTTAGGCGGCTCCCAGCCCAGTGCTTCGTAAACCAACAGCTGCTTCGGAGTGTTGGAAAGATGCTCCTCGGCACGCAGTACGTGAGTCATGCCCATCAGATGGTCATCGACACAAACAGCGAAGTTATAGGTAGGAATACCATTGGATTTTACAATTACGAAATCATCGAACTGGTCCATGTTAAAGGTAACTTCGCCATGAATCAGGTCATGAACGGTGATGCTGCCCTCAGCAGGAATTTTGATACGAATGGAATACGGTTCGCCTGCAGCGATACGTGCTTTAGCCTCTTCTGCCGGAATATCGCGGCAGGTACGTGCATAACGGAACGGTTGCTTAGCAGCGCGTTGTTTTTCGCGTTGTGCAGCCAAATCCTCGGTAGTGCAGAAGCAGTAGTATGCTTTGCCTTCGTCCAGCAGCTGCTGAGCATATTTTTTGTAAATATCAAAGCGCTCGGACTGATAGTAAGGACCATATTCACCGCCGGCCTCCGGACCTTCATCCCAGTTGATGCCCAACCATTTCAGGCTGGTAAGGATTTGGCTTACGGAATCCTCTTTCAGACGTTCAATATCGGTATCCTCAATACGCAGAATCAGCTTGCCGCCCATTTTGCGGGCAAAAAGCCAGTTAAACAGCGCAGTACGCGCACCACCAATATGTAAATACCCAGTAGGACTGGGAGCAAATCTTACTCTGACTTCAGACATTTCATCGTCTCCTTACATTTTAATTAAAAATATAGATTGTCAATCAGACTAATTATACAGCTTTGAAGAAAAAAGTGCAAATATTAATCTGCGTTGCCGCCGTTTTTTATTTTTCTTCATGATTTAAAGAAAAAGCAAATCCGAAAGACTTCGTTCATAGAAAAATGCTTTTATTGCTATTATTTCGCATTTTTTTCGTTTGTCTAACCGCCGTTTTCGTATTATAATATTGTAATAAAGTAAACAAAAGGAGGATGCTTATGTGCCAAGCCCCAGATTGGTCCGTCGGTGACCGCTATCTGCGTGAAAACGTTCCAGAGCTCGCCCCGTTAGTTGACCGTTATTCGCCCTGTCCGTTAAAACCAAAATCTAAAGAGGTTTATTTTACTATATTACTGACCGGTATTATTGCCCAACAGCTGCCGCCTGATGTCAGCCAGCAGCTGATGAAAAAGCTCGAGGGCCTCACCGGCAATCCTATTACGCCGCAGGCAGTGCTTGCTGCTTCCGCTGAGGACCTGCTCAGCATCGGTCTGGTTAAGCAAAAGGTAGATTACCTGCGCAGCTTTGCCGAAGCAGTGATCAACGGCAGCGTAACCATGGATAAGTTCGATGATATGACCGACAGCCAGATTACCAAACAGCTGATGCAAATCCGCGGCCTCGGCCAATGGACCATCGAAATGTTTCTGCTGCTGGCCCTGTGCCGCACAGACGTCGTTCCCAGTGCCGACTTTATCTTCAAGAAAGAGCTGCAGAAAATGCTCAGTCTTAGCGAAATTCCCAAACGCGGCAAAATCAATACGCTTACGGAAACATGGCGTCCCTGGCGCTCGCTCGCAGTGTGGTATATCTGGCAAAAAGCCAACGATAGCGAAAAAAAATAACACAAAAAGCAAAATTAAACCGTCCTTCCCTGTCTGCATTTTTGCAGCTAGCGGGAAAGGACGGTTTTTCTTATTCTCCGAACACTATTTACTGTTCACTAATCACTGAATACTATTTCAGGCTGGCAATAGCAGTAGCGGTATCCTCAGCGCCGTAAACATAGGAGCCTGCTACCAATACGTTGGCACCGGCAGCCTTCACCAGCTTGGAGGTTTCGGCGTTAACGCCGCCGTCAACCTGAATATCCACGTTCAGGCCACGCTCGGTAATCATTGCATGCAGGCGCTCAATCTTCGGCACTACGCCTTCAATAAAGCTTTGGCCGCCGAAGCCGGGGTTAACGGTCATCAGCAATACCATGTCAACGTAAGGCAGAATTTCTTCTACCGTACTCAGGCTGGTAGCAGGGTTCAGTGCAACACCGGCCTTCATGCCCTCAGCCTTAATCTGCTGGATGCAGCGGTGCAGATGCTTGGTGGTTTCTACATGCACAACAATCTGGTCGGCACCGGCAGCCTTGAAATCGGCAATGTATTTTTCCGGATTTTCTACCATCAGATGGCAGTCAAAAAACAGGTCGGTTACCTTACGGATTTTTTTCACTACAGGAGCACCGAAGGTCAGGTTAGGTACAAACTGGCCGTCCATAACATCGATGTGTACCCAGTCGGCACCGGCAGCTTCAATTTTTTTGATTTCGTCCGCCAGATATGCAAAATCGGCAGATAAAATTGATGGAGCAACTTTAATCATCATTTTCTTCCCTCTTTCTCTTGCAGGAGTTTTACCTCTGCTAACATTGTCAAATATGATTCATAACGGCTGGGAGAAATCTTTCCTGCAGCCACAGCATCCTTTACACCGCAGACAGGCTCGTGCGTGTGCGTACAGGGACAGAACCTGCAGCCTGCCTCATAATCGGCAAACTCACGGAAGGAGGCCAGCACCATTTCAGATGTCAGGCCCTCCAGCAGCAGATTTCCGAAGCCCGGAGTGTCCGCAATATAGCCTTCGTCGAACGGCAGCAGCTGTGCATAGCGTGTCGTATGCTTGCCACGGCCGATTTTTTCGCTAACCTCGCCCGTGCGCAGGTCCACGCTGCTGTCGATAGCGTTGATGGTAGACGATTTGCCTACGCCCGAAGGTCCGCCAAAGGCACAGATTTTACCACGCAGACGCTCACGCAAAGCCTCCACACCGGTACCGTTCTGCGCCGACAGAGTATAAACCTCATAGCCGATAGGCTCATAAACTGCCTTCACCTGCTCAATCAGGCCCGCAGGAGCGTTATCCTCCTTGTTGAGCACCAAAATCGCAGGAATTTTCGCCAGCTCTGCCAGCGCCAGCAGCTTATCTGCCAGCAGAAAGCTGAAATCTGGCGCAGCGCAGGCAAAGGCTGCCACAAACAAATCCAGGTTGGCCAGCGTGGGACGCGGCAGAAAGTTTCTGCGCGGCAGCACGCCGGTAATCATCCCCTCGCGTTTTTCGCTGCTGCTTACCTCAAAGCCGGCGATATCGCCTGTTGCCAGCGAAAAACGGTTTTTCTTCATTTTTCCCTTTACCTTGCAAGTATAAGGCTCGCTTTCGCCTTCTACCTTAAGGTAATAATAGCCGTTATAATTTTTCAGGACTCTGCCCTGCAGCTCTGCCATGTTTACAGGTTCCTTTCGGAAATGAGCTTGCCGTCACAGATGAACTGGACCTTGGCATTGCCTGCATATTCCACCTTCTGACGCAGACGCACGCTGCCGTTTTGTGTACCGCTGTACAGCGTTGCCGTGCCGCTGTCATCCGTCAGCACAATGCGTACGTTGGCAGGCTTGCCGCTCGGTACGACAAAGTCAACGTAGGCGCTCTTCTTCTCGCCGCCGGCAGCCACCGTAATCGCTACTGCCGCGCCGTCGTTAAGGCTACTGCCTACACCCGGGTTGCAGGCCAGAACTACATTCTTTTTGGCACTGGCATCCTGAACCTTTTTGATTTCACCAAGCTTCAGGCCTGCCTGCTCCAGCATACCCTTAGCTTCGTCAACAGATTTGCCGATAATATCCGGTACCGGCTTATCGCCTTCGTTAATTACCAGGTCGATGCCAGTTCCCTTAGGAGCCTTGTCCAAGCCCTTCGGCGACTGGCTGAGAACAGCGCCGATTTTGCCGCCGTCCACATGCTTGCGCGTCACCTTGCCGACATTAAAGCCTGCGGCCTGCAGCTGCTGCTCCGCCTTCGAGAGCGACATGCCTGTAACATCAGGCACAGCCTTCAGCTCCGCGCCCTTACAGATGGTCAGGATAATAAGGCTGCCCTGCTTACGTTTTTCGCCGGCCTTTGGGGACTGCTCCATAACAGTACCGGGCTTAAACTTATCGGGGTCGCCGTATTTTTCCTCTAACTCTACCTTAAACTGCTTTTCCTCCAGCAGCTTCTGTGCTTCTACTACCGTCATATTGGTAACATTAGGCACTTCAATTTCCGCCAGGTTGCGGTTGAAGATAAAGTGGGCTACCAGCGAAATTGCTACTACCGCAGCAGTAATCATTACTATCAGTTTGGTATAATTCAGCTTTTTCTTAACCACCGGTTTTTCATCCCCTGTTTTTTCGGAAGGCATTGCCTCCTGCTTTTCCTGAATTGTTTCCGGCTCTTGTGTTACAGCCGGAGTTACCTGCTTCGGCGGCAGCTCACTGCGCACCGGCTTCATAATTACCGTAGCACCGTCATCAGGGCTATCGACAACATTACCGTTAGGCTTCACCGCGCCAAGCTCCTGATGATAATCCTCGCTGCTGAACGGGAAGAGCTTCATCTTCAGGTTCAGCAGATCACGTCTGAGCTGACCGGCATTTGCATATCTGTCCTCACAGCGCTTTGCCAACGCCTTGTCCATAATCTCCTGCATGCCCTCGGGAACATTATCCATATAGTCCTTCAGCTGCGGCACAGGCTTTTCTACATGCATCATAGCAACCGAAACAGCCGTAGTACCGACGTAGGGAACCTCACCCGTAAGCATTTCGAAGAGTACTACGCCCAAGGAATAGACATCGCTGCTGGCAGTAATCTTACCGCCGCAGGCCTGCTCCGGCGAAATATAATGCACAGAACCCATTACCGATTTGGAATAAACCATTGTCTGGTTGGTAACCATTTTGGCAATGCCGAAATCGGCAATTTTAGGATTCATATTTTTATCTATCAAAATATTCTGCGGCTTGATGTCACAGTGAATAATATTATGGCTATGAGCATGCTGCAGCGCATCTGCAAGACGCACAGCGATTTCCAGCACAGTATTCAGGCTCAGCTTGTGCTCCTTCATATACTCCTTCAGAGTAACACCATCAACATATTCCATAACTATATACTGGTTGCTGCCCTCCGACACAACATCATAGATATTGATGATATACGGATGCACCAGGCGCGCCGCGGATTTCGCCTCCCGGCGGAACTGCTCCAGCAGCTCGTTGTCCTCGAGGAACTGGTCGCGCAGCATTTTCACGGCTACATTACGGTCCAAAAGCTGGTCGTGGGCCAAAAAGACTTCGGCCATACCGCCATAGCCAATCGGACGAATAATCTCATAGCGTCCGTTCAAGATGGTCTTGCCATTTTTATCCATTACAGCTTTCCTCCCCCTGCGTAGTTAAATCAATCAGAATCAGAGACACATTATCGCGTCCGCCGTTGTCCAAGCTCTGCTCCAGCAGCTTGTCAGCAGCCTGCTCCGGATCTGCACAGCCTATAATCCGGCTGATTTCAGCTGCACGCAGCATGTCGGACAGACCGTCGCTGCACAGCAGCAGCCTGTCACCCTCCTGCAGACGGAAGCTGAAGAAATCAGCATTGACTGTTTCCTCGACACCCAGGGCTTGCAGCAAAATATTGCGCTGCGGATGTACAAAGGCTTCCTCGTCTGTGATTTTTCCCTGTTCCTTTAAATCTGCTACCAATGTATGGTCATGCGTCAGCTGCTCCAGCTTGTCGTTGCGGAACAGATACAGTCTGCTGTCGCCTACATGGCAGCAGTAGCCGTGGCCGTCCCCCGGCAGATAAAGCGCCGTCATCGTCGTTCCCATGCCGGAATAGCTTTCGTTGCTCACCGCCATTTTATAAACGTGCGTATTGGCCTTGTCAAAGGCCTCCAGCATAACCTTACGGATATTCTGTTCCTCCTGCTCATGGCGCAGGCTGTGTGTCGCAGCCTCAAAGGCTTTAATAGTAGACCTGCTGGCAATTTCACCTGCCGCATAGCCTCCCATGCCGTCAGCAACGGCAAAAAGAGAAGGCTCGCGTACCAGCAGCGCATCTTCATTATTCTCTCTGACTAGGCCCACATGGGTTCTGCTGATTACCTGCATTATTTTTGCTCCTGTTCCTTGGCAAATTTAGCCCGCAGCTGACCGCAGGCTGCATCAATATCCTTGCCCATCTCCTTACGAACGGTAGCGTTAATCCTGTTTTTCTGCAGGATGCGCAAAAAGCGTTCTACTGCCGCTTTGGACGGACGCTCAAAGCCCTGCTCCGGTACCGGGTTGGCCGGTATCAGATTAACGGATGCCTGCTTATAGCGCAGGTAATTGCTCAAAAGCTCCGCGTCCTGCGGACTGTCATTTTTTCCCTTCAACAGAATATATTCATAAGTTATCTGCCTGCCGCTGGCCTTGCTGTAGCTTTCGGCAGCTGTCAGCACATCCACGAAAGGATAGCCCTTGTTGACAGGCATCAGTGCTGTACGCAGCTCGTTTTTGACAGCATGCAGCGAAATTGCCAGATTAATCGGCTTGCCCTGCTCCTCCAGGCGTTTGATACCCGGAATAATGCCGCAGGTGGAAAGCGTCATGTTGCGGTAACTCATGTTGCAGGTGTCCTCGCGGTGCAGAAAATCCAGCGCCTGCAAAACGCTGTCAAAGTTCAGCATCGGCTCACCGCTGCCCATAACCACCACTCTGCTCACCATCGCTCCCCGCTCACGCAGACGCTCGTTGAACAGGTAAACCTGCGCCACGATTTCCGCTGCTGTCAGATTGCGTACAGCACCCTTCAGGCCGCTGGCGCAGAAGGCACAGTGCATATCACAGCCGACCTGGCTGGAAACGCACACGCTGTAGCCGTAATCATGGTGCATCAGAACAGTTTCTACCGAATTGCCGTCCGGCAAGCCCAAGAGCAGCTTGCTCGTCATGCCGTCAGAGGAATTCTGCTCACGCAAAATTTTCAGACTGCGCGGCAGCACGGTAAATTTTTCCTGCAGTACGGCGATATCGGCCTTGCTCAGGTTGTGCATAGAGGCAAAATCAAAGACCGACTTTTGGTACAGCCATTGAAACACCTGCTTGGCACGGAACTTTTTCAGTCCTGCCGCTACAAATAAATCCTGTAATTCTTCTATTGGTAAAGCAAAAATATCTTGCATTCTCTTACCTCTATATTACTGCTTTTTCATCAGCTTACAGATATAAAAGCCGTCAATGCCGTCATTCTGCGGCAGAAGCTGTAGCTCCTGTACCTGCTCGCCCGTCAGTGGATGCGTAAACTCCACGCGCTGCCATTCGGGATGCTGCGTTAAAAACTCTTCCACCAGATAATGGTTTTCACTCTGCTCAATCGTGCAGGTGCTGTAAACCATGGTACCGCCATCCTTCACGTACTGTGCGGCATTCTTTAAAATTGCCAGCTGCAGCGGTGGGAACAGCTTCAAATCCTTGCGCTGCTTGCGCCAGCGTGCTTCCGCACGGCGGCGCAGCACACCCAGACCGGAGCAGGGTGCATCAACCAAAACTCTGTCAAACGCTCCCAGCCATTCGCTGCGCAGCTGCAGAGCATTGTTCTGCAGTGCTTTGACGCTCTTCATGCCCAGACGGGCAGCATTTTCGGCAATCAGCTCCAGCTTGTGCTCGTGGATATCGCAGGCGATAACCTCGCCTTTATCCTGCATAAGCTGTGCCACGTGTGTTGCCTTGCCGCCAGGAGCGCTGCACATATCCAGCACGCGCATTCCGGGCTGCGGCGCCAACGCCGGCGCTACCAGCATAGAGCTTTCGTCCTGAATGTAAAAATGCTGCGGCAATGCCGCTAAAAGTGTATGCAGCGACGGCAGATGCTCTGCCACAATTCCGTCGTGACTCCATTCGGAAGCACGCACCTGCGCACCCATTTCCGTCAGATCAGCCAACAGCTTGTCGCGCGTAGTCACCAGCGTATTGGCACGCAGGCACACCGGCGCAGCCGTATTATCAAACGCCAGCAGGCGTTCGGTGCCTCCGCGTCCCCACGGTCCCAGCCAGCGCTTCACCAGCCAGCGCGGATGGTAATATTTCAGCGACAGATAATCGGCATCCTGCTTTTCGGCATCGGGCAGGACAAACGCACCTGCCTCCTGCTTGCGCAGCAGACCGCGCAGCACGCCGTTGACGAACTTGGCGCTGCCCTCATGGCTCACCGAGCGTGCCAGCTTCACAGCCTCGTTTACTGCCGCTGACGCCGGAATACGCGTCATATACAGCAGCTGGTAGGTGCTGATGCGCAGTATCGCTAAAATATCACCGGCCACCTTATCCAGCGGACGGCTGACGCACTGCGCCAGATACCAGTCAAGCGTACCACTAGCCTTCACCGTGCCGTATACCAGCTCTGTTGCCAGCCTTCTGTCAAGATCGCTCAATCTGCTGCCGCGCAGATACTGGTTCAGCGCGATATTCGTATAAGCGCCGTCCTCCAACACCATACGCACCAAAAGCGCCGCTGCTCCGCGGGCGCTTTCAGGATAATTTGCTTTTTGTTCCTTCCGCATGCTTTGTTTCTTCCTCATCATCTTCCATAAATGCTAAAATTGCTGCTTCCAGCTTATGAATATCTACCCGTGTATTAAAGCAGGGACCGAAGGGACGCTCGTTTAAAACGCCCAGAACCGGCAGAGGAAATACATCCTGAATGCCGCTGGTCAGGTCACGCTCGCAGGCCACGGCCACAATAGCCTTCGGCCTTGCCTGCTTAACCATCTGCCTTGCCAGCGTACCACCGGTGGCCACAGCAAAATGGCAGCCATATTTATGCGCCAACCCCAGCATAGCACCTACGCTGCAGCGTCCGCACTGACGGCAGTTCTCTACATTACGGGTTATCTTATGTACGCAGGTATCCAGCTGGATACAATGCGGTGTTAAAATCATTATTCGGTTGGCAGGCACCTTCACCTTATGCTGCAGCACCAGATTGTTGCTGACCTCGATAAAGGACTGCTCGATGCGGTCACGGGGAATGTTGAACAAGCGTCCCAGTACTACCGCAAAGGGGAAAAGAATATTAATCGCCTTCCACGCCCAAAAATACAAAATTTTGAGCACCGGTATTCCCAACAGCGCCATAACGATTCCCAGCACGCCGCTGAGCATCGCCAACACTATAAGTACGCCGAAAAAGCCGAAGACTATCGGCAGAAAACGGCTGATTTCATAAAGCCCCGGAAAGGTTACCTTCCAGACCACATAAAACATCAACGCACCTAATACGGCGCTGATGGAGGTCAGAGCCATAAATATACGTTTTTTAGGCTTAAATACACTGTCTTCGTTCATTAAAAGATTACTCCTTCAAATCACAGCCTGCTTCAGGCAAGCAGGTCGCCCTCCTGTACGCCGCGACCGTTCAGGAAAACCTGCGCCGGCATACGTTTTTTGGATTCGGGCTGTACCTCGGTGATTTCCAGTACGCCCTCACCGCAAGCTACAAAGAAGCTGTGCTTGCCGGTTTCGATAACGGTACCGGCAGCAGCAGCACTGCTTTTGCCAGTCATTTTGCTGCCCCAGATTTTCAGGCTCTTGCCGTTCGGCAGCTTGGTAAAGGTGCTGGGTGCAGGGTTAAAGCCACGGATAAGGTTGTGTACCTCCTGCGCCGTTTTACTCCAGTCGATATGCTCCATGCTGCGGTCCAAAAGAGTCGCATAGGTAGCCTGCGCATCATCCTGCGGCTCCGCAACGGCAGTACCTGCCGCAATCTTGTCGATAACCTGCAGCAGCAGCGCCGCACCCTGCTCACGCAGAGCGTCATGCAGCTCGCCCATTGTAGTGTTTTCTTCGATAGGCACTATTACCTTGTCCAGCATTGCGCCTGTATCCATACCGATATCCATCTGCATAATCGTTACACCCGATTCCTTTTCGCCCTTGATGATGGCATACTGAATCGGCGCCGCACCGCGATATTTCGGCAACAGCGAAGCGTGTACGTTGATGCAGCCGTATTTCGGCAGCTCCAGAATTTCCTTGCTCAAGAACTGGCCGAAGGCAGCTACTACAATCAGCTCCGGCTGCAGCTCGTGCAGCAACTCAACAAATTCAGGAGTCTTAACCTTTTGCGGCTGGTAAACAGTCAATCCCTGCTCCAGCGCATATTCCTTAACAGGTGTCTGCAGCAGCTTGTTGCCGCGTCCCTTCGGACGGTCCGGTTGAGTTACTACCGCAAGAATTTCATGCTTACCGCTTTCGCACAGCGCCTGCAGGCTGCCGACTGCGAAATCCGGTGTTCCCATAAATACTATACGCATTTGTTTTCCTCCGTATATCTTTTTTTCATATCCCGCTCAGAATTTATCTTACAGCATCCTCGGGATTTTCCTTCTGCTTAGGTGAAATGGTTTTAGCCTTGTCGATGAACAGAATGCCGTCCAGATGGTCCAGCTCATGCTGAATGCAGATAGCCAAAAGACCACTTGCGGAAAGCAGCATGCGTTGACCGGTTTTGTCGGTGAATTCGCATTCCACATATTCGGAGCGTTCTACCTCGCCTTCGTAATCAGGCACGGAAAGACAGCCCTCGCTGCCTAGCACCTTGCCCTCGCGTTTAACAATTTCAGGGTTAATCAGCTCATACAGACCCTCGCCTACGTCGATAACTACAACGCGCTTGCTTACACCCACCTGCGGTGCAGCCAGACCCACGCCGTCGGCAGCATACATTGTTTCTGCCATATCACGCAGCAGACGCTGCAATTTTTTATCTATACGCTCTACCGGTTGAGCCACCTCACGCAGCACCGGAGCGCCGGCAATCACTATTTTTAACTTAGCCATTTTTGTTCCTCCTTGTATCTATTCCAATAGTTCATTATAACACATTACTACAGGAAAAAACAAATTCTCTGCACAGGCTTCCTCATATATTTAAGCAAATACTGCAAAAGCCTTCTGCACCAGGCGGATTTCCCGTCAGAAGCAGAAGGCTCTTAAGCTTTTTTGTTATCTATTTTTTATAATTGTTTTTATCTGCCATGCGGATACCGGTATTTACCAGCTTCTGTGCAGGCTTGCTGCCATCTTTTGCTGCAGCAGCGGCAGCCATCACAGCCTCGTAGCCCATTTTGTACTGATTCTGTACGGCAACGGCAATACTATAGTTCTTGTCCTCCAAGCCCAGTAAAGTCTTTTTGCCAAGGTCAAAACCGGTAACGGCAACATCCTTGCGGCCTGCAGCCATTACAGCCTCCACAGTTGCATTGGTAGAGCCGTTGTTGCAGGCAATAATGCCTTTAACATTATGAGTGTTTTTGATTTTTTCGGCAACCAGCTTAACAGCGCCCGCTTCATCACCATAGTTAATAATATAATCATGTTCGATTTTCCAGCTTGCAGGAGCAAATTTACCCCAGTTTGCCATAATGCTGTTCAAGCGGTCGGCAATCGTAGTGCTAGCCAAGGTGCTGACATGTACCAAAACTGTTGCCTCCTCGGATTCCTTAACGCCGTTAGCCTTCATCTGCTCTACCATCTGTTGGCAAACCTCGGCACCTGCTTCGAGATTGTTGGTAAGGAAGGCTGCATCATAATCATTGCTGCTGAGTGCGGTATCAACCAAAAACACCGGCAGCTTCTGCTCACGCAGTGTTTTCGCACTTGCCGTCATATTGGAGCTGTCCGCCGGAGCAAGAATAACTGCGTCCGCCTTTTTGCCGGGAAGCTCTTTGACCATATCGCGCTGCAGCTCCCAGTCGCCGTCCTTCATAACGCCGCCGACATAAACGTTAACGTCAGCCTTGGCTGCGCCGTCTTTAATGCCACGTATAACTTCTTCCCAATAGTTACCATTCATAACCTTAAGTACGGCATAGACGTTTTTGCGTCCTTCCTTAATCTCTGTCACAGGCTCAAAATCCTGCTTAGTTTTGGCGTTCATAACCTTTTGTGTTACCGCGCCCTGTTGCGCATTGTTGCCGCCGCAGCCTGCAACGCCTACAAGCAGTAAAGCCGAGAATAAAACTGCTAATAATTTCTTCATACCCATACTATCAACCTCCGCCTTCTTGCAAACACTTCGATGTTTGTTCATATATTGTAAGAATTATTATAGCACTTTCATACGAAAAATCAAGTAATTTGAAATCTTTATTCGTTTCAACCAGAAGTCTACTGAAACATTTACGCTAAAGATTAAAATGGTTAGCAAGCATCAACCTTAACCCAAAAACCTGTTATTAGCTTCTTTCAAAACAAAAACAAATATTATTTTTGTCCTCTTTCACTTCACAATAGCTTGCGTCAGGTAAAGATAACTTTACAAAAGCCTCTTTCTTCTCATCAAAGTTTGTGCTATAATCTTTTATTAAGCAAGCAAAAACTGACAACAGTACAGCCCGCTTTATGATAATTTAGGGAGGATTTTTACATATGCTGAACCAGGTTTCTTTATTCACCGAAAACAACGAGGGTGGTTTGTTCAAAATCACTACCATTCTTGCTAAAGCCAATATCAATATTTACACCATGCTGGCCAATGACAGCGCGGAATTCGGCATTGTGCGCCTGATTGTGGACAAGGCAGAAACTGCTATCGAGGTGCTGAAGGCAGAAGGCTACCAATGCCGTCAGGACAAGGTTATTGCCGTGGAGATGGACGATACTCCGGGTTATCTGGACGGAATTCTTTCCGCTATCCACGGTGCCAACATCGACATTTCCTATCTGTATATTTCCTTTAACCGTGATAACGTTAAGCCGGTAGTAGTTTTCAAAACTAACGAACCGGAAACTGCCACTTTCCTCATCGGTCGTGGCTACAAACTGCTGGAAACATTTTAATAGCTGAGAATGTTTAGAGGCCGCCCGCTGAAGCAGGCGGTCTTTTTTGCATGCAAAAAAGCTGCCGCAGACTTCGCTGCAGCAGCTCTTATTCAACATTTTACAGTTCTTCCGCCAGGTCAAGCAAAAGTCTTTCCGTCTTTTCCCAGCCCAGGCAGGGGTCGGTAATAGATTTGCCGTAGACGCCGTCATGCACGCCCTGAGCACCGTCCTCGATATAGCTTTCAATCATCAGACCTTTGACGATTCTGTTGATATCAGCGTTCAGCTTGCGGGAATGCACAATATCCTTGGCAATGCGGATTTGCTCCAGATATTTTTTGCCGGAGTTGGCGTGGTTGGTATCCACGATAATCGCCGGATTCTGCAGCTGACGCTCTGCGTACATATCAATAACGATTTTCAGCACCTCATAATGGTAGTTGGGGAAGCTGTTGCCGATGGGGTCAACATAACCGCGCAGAATTGAATGCGCCAACGGATTTCCCTTGGTGCGTACCTCCCAGCCACGGAACAAAAATTCCTGCTCATGCTGCGCCGCCGCCACACTGTTGAGCATAACGGACAAATCGCCGCTGGTAGGATTCTTCATGCCTACGGGAATGCCTACGCCGCTGGCAATCATGCGGTGGAGCTGGTCCTCGCTGGAGCGCGCGCCTACTGCGGCATAGCTCAGCAAATCCGACAGATAGCGGAAAACCTCGGGATAAAGAATTTCCTCCGCACCGGTCAGGCCCGTTTCTTCTACCACGCGCACGTTCATTTTACGGATGGCAATAATACCGCCCAGCATATCCTCTTCACCCTCGGGAGAAGGCTGATGCAACATGCCCTTGTAGCCTACGCCGATAGTACGCGGCTTGTTGGTGTACAGGCGCGGTACGATAAAAATTTTATCCTGCACCTTTTCCTGCAGCTTGGCCAGACGATAAACATAGTCCAGCACAGCGTCCTCATTATCACTGGAGCAAGGACCGATGACCAGCAAAAAGCGGTCATCCTTGCCTGTAAAAATATTCTTTATAGCCTCGTCACGCTGCAGCTTCAGCAGCTTAGAAGCCTTACTTACCGGATAATCCTCCATTAAGGCCTGCGGCGACGGCAGCACCTTGATAAATTCCATCTGCATGCTCATAAACAATTACTCCCATTAATCAATTTGCTGACACCGGCAGATTTTTTGCAACATTCTACCGGCATTAGCAGTGTTAAATTTTCTATATTGTAACACAAACTCCGTTTTTATACAATCATTTATCACTTTAAATTACACTTACAGGATCAACATTAAAGTATAAATTTGCTTTTTCCTTAAATTCGCTGTTCAGCAGCGCCTCCTTTGTTTCCCTCAAATCCCGCGCCTTCAGCAGCACATTGAAGCGATACAGGTCATAGGCCTTCGCCACCAGTGAGGGAAACGGTCCTGCAATCAGCAAATCCTCCAGCTTGCCTTGCAGCTTTAAGCTCTGCAGATAGAAGACAACCTGCTGCGCCAGCGCCAGGCCTGCACCCTCATCCTTATCCACCACCTGCAGCTTAAGCATCTGGGCGAACGGCGGATAAAAATAGTTCTGACGTTCCTGCAGCTCGCGCTTGGCAAAGGTGTCGTAATCCTGCGTCACCGCCAGCTGCAGAATCGGGTTATCCGGATCATAGGTCTGGAATATTACATGTCCCGGCCTGTCACCGCGTCCTGCACGTCCCGCTGCCTGCGTCAGCAACGAAAAGGCGCGCTCCGACGCTCTGTAATCCGGCAGATGCAGCGTGCTGTCCGCCGCCAGCACTCCCACCAGCGTTACATTGGGAATATCATGTCCCTTCGCCACCATCTGCGTGCCTATCAAAACATTGGCCGCGCCACCTGCAAAGCGCCGCAAAATATCGGCATGCGCAAACTTCGCCACGGTAGAATCCTGATCCATGCGCAAAACCCGCACCTCCGGCAGCTGCTGCAGCTGTTCTTCCGCCTTCTGCGTACCGCTGCCGAAATATTTGATGCGGCGGCTGTGGCAGTTCGGGCATTCCTGCGGCAGCTGCATCGTATTACCGCAGTAATGGCAGCGCAAATCCTCGTTCTTCTTATGGTAAACCATTGCTACTGCGCAATGCGGACAGGTAATCGTCTGGCCGCAGTCACGGCACATCACAAAGGTAGAATAGCCGCGGCGGTTCAAGAGGACAATCGCCTGCTCCCCCGCCGCCGCCGTCATCACCAGCGCCTGCTGCAACGCGCGCGACAGCACGCTGAAATTTCGTGCCTCCAGTTCCTTGCGCATATCCACGATTTCAACTTTTGGCAAAGCAGCACCATTAGGACGTGACGTAAGATGCAAATGTGTACATTTGCCCTGCAGCGCCTTATAATACGTGCATAAATCCGGCGTAGCACTGCCAAGCACCAAAGCTGCGCCGGTCAGGCGGCAGCGGGTGCGGGCAACATCACGTGCATTATAGTGTGGACGATGGTCCTCCTCCTTATAGCTGCCTTCGTGCTCCTCGTCGACAATCACCAAGCCCAGCTTTTCAAACGGAGCGAACACAGCACTGCGCACGCCAATCAGCACCCTTGCCTTGCCTGTACGCATGCGGTACCACACGTCGCCTCTTTCGTTTTGTGAAAGCTTACTGTGCGCCACAGCAATTTCGCTGCCGAACCACGCCTGAAAGCGCTTCACCAGCTGTGCTGTGAGCGCAATTTCCGGCACCAACATCAGCACCTGCCAGCCTGCATCCACAGCATGAGCCGCCGCGCGCAGATAAACCTCCGTCTTGCCGCTGCCCGTAATGCCCTGCAGCAAGAATGACTGCGAATGTTGCGCATCTATCGCCTGATTGATTTTAACAGCAGCATCCTGCTGCTCCGCCGTCAGCTGCAGGCTTTCACCACGTTCTTGCTCTGTGTTGTAGCTGTTGCGCAGCACACGCTTCTGCACTGCGTCCGCCAAACCATTTTGCGCTAATGTGCGCGCCACAGCGGAGCTCACACCCTGCTGCGCCAGCTCGCTTACGCTAAGCGCCCCTGCAGCCTGCGCCAGTACACCCAACGCAGCATGCTGCCCCTTGGCACGTTTGGCAAGCGTTCCTGCAGCCAACACCTGCCTGCCTGTGGCATTGATGCGATAAGCCAGCACTGTTTTTTCCTGCAAACGCTCATTATAAACATAATAAAGCAGACGCCCCTGCGCATCACGCACAGCACGCCGCTTAATGCTTGATTTCCCCGGCACAAAAAGGCGCATCGCCTCTGCCAGCGAGCACATATAATAATCTGCCATCCATTTGGCAGTAGCCAGCATTTCCTTATCAAACCAAGGGGTGTCCCCCAAGGCTGCCTCTACAGGCTTCAGCTTACTTCTCAGCACTTCATCACTAGGCAGTGTCACACGCTCTACCACAAAGCCCTCCACCTTCTGGCCGCTGAAGGGAACTACTACACGCCAGCCGCTGTCTATAAACTGCAGTGCTTCCGGCACACTGTAGGTAAACTGACGGAATAAATTTTTTACCGGTAAATTTATCGCAACATTAACAGCAAACATGGCAACCTCCTGCAAACATACTTGTAGTTTATTATAGCATAAATCATGGAGAAGATAAATCGGCAGGGGTGCGGAGGGTGTGTATATCATGTATATAAAATAAGGCGTTCTACCAAAGTTTGGCAGAACGCCTTTTGCAGCTTTATGCTATTTTACTGTTATGCTGTCAGCTTGGATGCCAGCTCACGTACTTCTGCTTCCGACAGCTTGGAGTGACGCACGGTAAACTCAATGCTCATACCATCAGCCAAGAGTCCCTTAGCAAATTC
>ENA-UEQX01000157-UEQX01000157.1-human-gut-metagenome-genome-assembly--contig:-NODE-157-length-47280-cov-12.691439_pt1 | contig 47280 bp, 41 predicted proteins | sample MGYA00242952_ERZ507952 | MGnify/ENA primary metagenome ERZ507952 (study PRJEB26167, sample SAMN06115425) | human gut metagenome | host: Homo sapiens | place: China:Sichuan | collected 2015-04-07... | reverse complement strand
TTCATAACCCAGCAGAAAAGGACTGCTCCCCCGGACATAGATGCGGCGGAGACTGTGAGATTTTCTTGGAAAGTGGTTGAGCCGCAGGGGCAACGCGAACACGATGTTCGCGTTAGCCAAGCCATGCCTGCATGGCTTTTTGTGCACATGGATGGCAGCGTAAAGGCGGCCCCGTCATGACGAGAAACACTTGGCCACTTTCCTTTAGAAAATCCACAGTTGTAGCTAGCATCCGAGTCCGAGGCGGGCAGCCCTTTCTGCGTGGATTTTAGAACAACTATTTCACTAACTCTCAGGTTACATCAACGCCTGGTCCAGCTTCCGGCAAAAGTCGGCTTCGGACATGGCACCGCCGAAGGTTACAGCGGGCTCTCCATTTTTGAACACGATGAAATGCGGAATGCTTACCACACGGTACTTCTGCGCGATCGCCATGTTGTCATCCACGTTGAGTTTGCCGATCTTCATCTTGCCGGCATAAGCTTCGGCACATTTCTCCACCACAGGTCCCATCATCTTGCAGGGACCGCACCAGTCGGCGTAGAAGTCTACCAGGACGGGAAGCTCCGACTGCAGAACCTCCTCTTCAAAATTTGCAGCAGTAAAAGTGTATTCCATAATGATCCTTCCTTTCCCGGCTGAATGTAAGCAGCCGATATGGTTTAAGTTTTTGTAACGATTCAGAACCACATTCACCATATAAAACTTCTTATCTGCTTGAATGCAAGCATTCGCAGATCGTAGTTTTGCATGACTCTGAATAGTTACAAGTATTTCAAAAAAATGATTGTACTATGATTTATTTATTTCAAAAAAATCAGTGTGTTATGAATTATTTCAAAAAATGAGTATGTTATGAATTGTTATCTGAAAATAATATATTTGCAGATAGGGTTGCCGATGGAAGAGAATTTCTCCTCATATTCCGTCATAACATTACCTTCCATCAGTGAAGCGTCACTATGCAGATCATAAGTGATCACTTTTGCCTGCCATCCGGCAGGTTCCAGTTCCTCGACTGCGAAATCGAACAGAGGACGGTTGTCTGTCTTGAATTCCAGTGTGCCCTCTTTTTTCAGGATCACATCATAGCGTGCCAGGAACTGTCTGGAGGGCAGACGTCTCTTGGCATGGCGGTCCTTCGGCCAGGGATCGGAGAAGTTCAGATAGATCCGGTCGACCTCTCCCTTCCCGAATACCTTGTCGATATCTTCGGCATCCATGCGGATGAATTTCAGATTGGGAAGCTCATCTTCCTCCATTTTCTGGATCGCACGGAGCAGGACACTGGAATATTTTTCAATGCCCACATAGTTGATCTGCGGATTTGATTTGGCGAGGGTATGCAGGAAACGTCCCTTTCCCATACCGATCTCGATATGAATGGGGTGATCGTTACCAAAGATCTCATGCCAGGTTCCGGGGCAGCTTTCTAAAGTATCTTCCGGTACCACGTAAGGACTTTCTGCGATCACTTCACGGGAGCCGGTAATATTGCGTAATCTCATATATTTGATAACCTTTCTTTATTTAATGATTTTTTTGTTTAATGATTTTTCTTGTTTAATGATTTTTCTTATTTAATGACTTTTCTTGATGAATGCTGCAGATTCGTGTAGAATCTGTATTGTCAATGTACTTTATCTTGGAAAGCTTGTCAAGTGACCCTGTTGGAATGGATGACTATGCATGCCCCTGACGGAACAGGTGGTTGTGCACGACCCTGTTGCATCGGGCGGTCGTGGCTGGTTTCATATAAAACCCGGAGGAAAGAGGATGAAATGGATGATCGCGTCGGACATTCACGGTTCGGCATACTATTGCAGAAAATTATTAGAGGCATATGAAAAAGAGGAAGCGGAGAGACTTCTGTTGTTGGGGGATATCTTATATCACGGTCCCCGCAATGACCTCCCGGAAGGATATGCACCGAAGGAAGTCATTGAACTTTTGAATGCCCGTAAAAATGACATCTATTGCGTCAGGGGCAATTGTGATACTGAGGTGGACCAAATGGTGTTGGAATTCCCTGTGTTAGCGGATTACTGTGTGATTGCGGAAGGGGAGACGGCAGTCTATGCCACACATGGACATATCTATAACGAACAGAAGCTTCCGCCGCTGCATTCCGGGGACATATTGCTGCACGGACACACTCATGTGCCGAAGTGCGCTGTACACGAAGAGGAATCTTACATTTATATGAATCCCGGATCGGTGTCACTGCCCAAGGAAGACAGCTGGCATGGATACATGATCTGGGAAGGCAGCGAGTTTGTCTGGAAAGATTTTGACGGACAGGAACATATGCGAAAAAAATTAAGTTAGCACTTTGGTTTTTAAGTAAAATGGTGTATGATAGAGAATGTGCATTATCATACACCATTTTTATAAAGGTTTATAAAGATATATCAGGAAGGATTTATACATGCGTTTTTTTAAGCATTTATCATATAGAACACTTTTTACGAAGGCAGTCATGGGAATCAGCGTTATCTGCCTTTTTGCGTCTGATGGACTTACAGTTTCGGCTACTACCATCAAAGAGGAGAACATTGCCTACAATCAGTCACTGGCAGTGCAGTCCAATGCAGTGGCGAACTGGCCTACAGGACCGGTGATCAGTGCGGAATCTGCAATTTTGATGGATGCGGATACCGGCGCTATCTTATATGCGAAAAATATTCATCAAAAGGAATATCCCGCCAGTACCACGAAAATATTAACGACCCTGATTGCTTCAGAACGCTGCAGCATGGATGAGATCGTGGATTTCTCCTATGATGCGGTACATGATATCGACCCCGGAAGCAACCATATCGCCATCGAGCCGGGAGAGCAGCTGACCATGGAGGAATGTCTGAATGCGATTCTGATCCGTTCAGCGAATGAGGTCTCTTTTGCGGTGGCGGAACATATCTCGGGGACGACCTGGCAGGATTTTGGTGATATCATGAACGAGCGTGCGAAGGAACTGGGATGTGTGGATTCTCATTTTGTCAATCCCAACGGTCTTCCCAATGAGGAGCATTACACCAGCGCCTATGATCTGGCGATGATCGGCAGAGCTTTTTTTGCCAATGAAGCATTATGCAAGATGACCATGACGCACATGTTGCACATTCTGCCGTCGGAGAGACAACCGGATGACATCATGGAAGTCAATAAGATGGAACTGATCCCGGGCGGAAAATACGCATATCCCTACCTGGTAGGGTGTAAGACCGGTTATACCGATGTGGCGAGAAGCACCCTGGTCTCCTGTGCGGAGAAGGACGGCATGAAGCTGATCTGCGTGGTGATGAAGGATGAGAACCCTAATTACTATGAAGATACGATTGCTCTGTTCGACTATGGATTCAGTAATTTCCAGAGAGCAAACATCTCTCAGACGGAGACGAAATATAATATCGACAATGCGGGAGCTTTTTACAGCGGCAACGATATCTTCGGAAATTCCAAACCGATTCTGCAATTGAACCAAAACGACAGTATTACCCTGCCCAACACGATTACGTTCCGGGATGCTGTGTCCGCAATCTCCTACGACAATACCGCGCCGGGGCAGGCTGCCGTGATCACCTATACCTACAATGATGTGGTACTGGGAACGGCATCCATAGATTTCACGGCTTCGGAAAAAGGAAGCAGTGTGTTTGGGGACGAGACCACAGGAACAACGGATGGGGCAGAAGCTACAGCAGCGACGCAGGAGCCGGACAGCACCGGGGCTACGCAGCCGACAGAAGGAGCGGCGGCTGATGAGCCGGCCGACGAGGGCGGAGGTATTCCCGCTGCCACACAGCCGGCAGCTTCCGGGGAAAAAGATACGGCCTCCGGCGGTCCGGCAGTGATATTTATCAATGTGATCAAGGTATTTTTCTGGATACTGGGGATCGCTGTAGTGATCTTCCTGATACTTTTGCTCCGGGCGTTTATTAAGAACTATCAATTCGCACATCGTAGTACCAGGTTGACGTGGCGGTTTGGCCGCAGGAGAAAGCGTTCCAGATCCCGGTACCGCTCGGTGAACCAGGACCTGCAAAGCAGGCGGAGAGAAGCTATCAGACAGGCGAAAAAGCGGCGCAAGCCCAAGAAACCAAACCGCTTCCGCGATCTGGATTTTTAGAAAAAATTAAGGCATGTCCCATCACAACGGGGCATGCCTTTTAAGTTCAGTGTTGCAAATTTCTATTTGCTCAATAAATATTCCGCCAGATCCACTGCGGTATCCGCATGTTCCGCATTGGCGTAGATGCCCATGACGATACCGTCTCCGCGGAAGTAATAGTTGTCGGTCAGATCCGTACAGCCGGTCAGGCAGATGCCTACCGGGATGGGATCCTGCATCTCTTCCGGGTGGAGAGGATCGGGATATTCCGGAGTATAATCGGTATTCAGATCATCGTTTGCTGTCTCGATCGCCAACACCACTTCTCTGTCCACGTAATAGAAATAAGGTTCCAGTGCCTGGAGCTGTTCTTCTGTGAGGATATCCCGCAGATCATAGAACAGGCTGCTGTTGGCATATTTTTGGAAAGAATTGAAATCCGTGATCATGCTGTCAAGCTCATTTGCTGCCACATATACCATCAGCTTCTGGGTAGAAGTGACGGAGGTCTCGTCCATGCTGTCTTCCACGATACGAATAGAAGTATCGAAGGTGATATCGCTGGTATTGAGATCAATGCCCTCTTTTTCGGCGAAATCCGTAATGAAATCCGGCTGATAGGAGGATATCTGGTCTAAGGAACTTGCATTTAATAAAACAGCGTTAAAAGCTATATCCTTCCGGTTCACATACTGGTAAATAAAGCTTACGAGCATGCCGATGATGATCACGGAAATGATCACATGCCATTTATAATAATACCAGAAATACGCCAGCTTTTGTTTGGGAGTACCGTTTTTCAGTGCTTCCCGTTCTTCTTTAAATTCATCCATTACAGCCATGGAAAAACCGCCTTTCTGCGTGAAATATAAAATTATGATAAAGGTTCTCTATCCGAAAGTCAATGAAGGAAGTGTGAGGGGATTCTAAAAAAAGAATTAAATCGCCCCAAAAATCCGGGCATATCTTGCATGTTTTTCACGGATGATATATCATAATAGAAGACGATTGTCAGGAGAAGCAGAATCCGGACAGACGTAAACAGAGATTTCCCGAAGGAACGGAAGAACGGCGCGGAAAATCCCTGCTACAAAATAAAGGAAGAGAAAAGGAAACGAAAAATGAGTGATTCTTACGTAGAATGTCTGGTAAAAGCAAAACAGCCCGCGTGGGCTAAAATCTTAAAAGTATTACTTGTCACCCTGACAGTGTTAAGCTGCCTGGTAATGTTTGTGTTTATCATTTTCCTGCCGGTCGCTCTTGTTGCGGGTGTGGGAGCTTATTTTCTGAATATGTTCACGGATCTGGAGTATGAATATCTCTATCTGGATAAGGAACTGTCTGTGGACAAGATCATGGCAAAGAGTAAGAGAAAGCGTGTAGCTACTTACAGCCTGGACCGCATGGAAGTATTTGCACCGGTCTATTCCTATCATCTGGACAACTTCAAGAACCGTCAGGTGAAGGAGAAGGATTACAGCATCGGCGAGGTACTTCAGCCGGACGGTCGTTATGCTATGTATTATGAAGGTGGCGAGAAGATCATTTTAAGCCCCAACGAGGAACTGGTGAAGGTACTTAAGAGTGTAGCTCCCCGTAAGGTATTCAGTGAATAATGATCAGTGAGTGATTCATGAACAAAAGGATTCCGGTGAACAGGATGCATCGGAATCCTTTTTTGATACAAAAATATGCAATATCCGGTTGACAGTCATAGAAAACTTTGCTACACTCATGGAAATGTTATAAGCACAGCAAATACTTATTATAAACATAGCTTATATTGCAAAAACAAATCATTCACAAATCTTATTAAATGAACACAGGAGGAGAGAAAATGGGACAGATTATTGGTGAAGGCATTACCTTTGACGACGTACTTCTGGTACCGTCTTATTCTCAGGTAGTCCCCAATCAGGTGGATTTGACCACATGGCTGACAAAAAAGATCAAGCTGAACATTCCTATGATGAGCGCAGGAATGGACACTGTTACCGAGCACCGCATGGCGATCGCCATGGCAAGACAGGGTGGCATCGGTATCATCCATAAGAACATGTCTATCGAAGCACAGGCAGAAGAGGTAGATAAGGTAAAGCGTTCCGAGAATGGTGTCATCACCGATCCGTTTTCCCTGTCTCCCGAGCACACTCTGGCAGACGCAGATGCATTGATGGCGAAATTCAGGATCTCCGGTGTGCCTATCACCGAGGGCAGAAAATTAGTCGGCATCATCACCAACCGTGATCTGAAGTTTGAGACCGATTTTACCAAGAAGATCAAAGAGTCCATGACCAGCGAAGGTCTGATCACCGCTCCCGAAGGCATCACCCTGGAAGAGGCGAAGAAGATACTGGCAAAAGCAAGAAAGGAAAAACTTCCTATTGTAGATAAGGACTTCAACCTCAAGGGTCTGATCACCATCAAAGATATTGAGAAGACCATCAAATATCCTCTGGCAGCCAAGGATTCCCAGGGCAGACTGCTCTGCGGTGCCGGCGTAGGTATCACCGCAAATGTACTGGATCGTGTAGCAGCTTTAGTAGCAGCCAAGGTTGATGTCATCGTACTGGATTCCGCACACGGTCATTCCCAGAACGTACTGAACTGTCTGAAGATGATCAAGGAAAAATATCCCGATCTGCAGGTGATCGCAGGTAACGTAGCTACCGGCGACGCAACACGTGCACTGATCGAGGCTGGTGCAGATGCCGTTAAGGTAGGTATCGGACCCGGTTCCATCTGTACTACCCGTGTGGTTGCAGGTATCGGTGTTCCCCAGGTATCCGCTATCATGGACTGCTATAGCGTGGCAAAGGAATACGGTATTCCCATCATTGCTGATGGCGGTATCAAGTATTCCGGAGATATTACCAAGGCAATCGCAGCCGGCGGTAATGTATGTATGATGGGTTCCATGTTCGCAGGATGCGAGGAGAGCCCGGGAGAATACGAACTGTTCCAGGGCAGAAAATATAAGGTATACCGTGGCATGGGCTCCATCGCGGCTATGGAGAACGGCAGTAAGGATCGTTACTTCCAGGAGAATGCAAAGAAACTGGTACCCGAAGGTGTCGAGGGCCGTGTGGCTTACAAGGGCAGCGTAGAAGATACCGTATTCCAGTTACTCGGCGGTCTTCGTTCCGGTATGGGTTACTGCGGTGCACAGGATATCGAAACCCTGAAAGAGACCGGCAGATTCGTGAAGATCTCCGCAGCATCTCTGAAAGAGAGCCATCCTCATGATATCCACATCACCAAGGAAGCTCCGAACTACAGCGTGGATGATAAATAAGTTTTACAAAAAAGAGATGAGAAGGGTGATCGTAGGTCAGACTTACGATCGCCTTTTTCTGCATGCAAAGTATTTGCAATAATTGACAAAATGATCCGAATTTTTCAAGCAATTTAATAAATATAACGAAAAATGTAAAATAATAGCTTGTATCAATTTCGGGATACATGGTAGAATATAAATATTCGGGAAGGAATTTCTGAATATTTTACAGAGAAACAGGGGAGCAAAAAAGTGGCTGAGTTTGCATTACGTGAATTGATAGACGAAAAGCGCCTGCAGCATCTGCAGAACGAGTTCTGCAAGGTGACGGGGGTGATGGCGGTCTGTGTGGACAAGGAAGGCAGAGCCATAACAGAGCCGTACATCGATAAGTCCCTGATAAGACCGGATGGGGAAGATCCGATCTTAGGAGAATATCGGAAGAAAGCAGCGCAGGCATTAGACAGAGTACAGGAAGGATCCCTGGAGGAACAGGTGGTGGAAGAGCTGCCGGATGGCGGACATGTGGCAGCAGTTGCCGTCAGTGTGGAGAATCAGATCATTCTGTACTGGCAGGTATATGATCTGAAGAAGCTCGATACCATATCTTTTTACCAGATCCTGGATCTGTTGCGGGATACCAGTGCAGATATCTACAGAGACCGTATGTCCTGTTTCAGCGCGGAAGCCGAGAGCAGAAGGAGCAGATATGCGGAGGAAGAGATGAGCCGCAATCTCCATACGATAGAGGCTACTACGGAGATCGTCCAGCTTCTGGACAGCGATGAACAGATTGAACTGACCATGAGCCGATGGCTGAAGATTTTGGCACAGCACATTCAGGTAGACAGCGCAGAGATTTTTCAGCTGCAGGCAGACACGGATACGATGAATGTCGTCTGTGAATGGCTGGCACCGGGACTGATCTCTTATTTTGACAAGACTAGCGGGATTCCCGAGAAATCTTTTCTCCATACAGAGAAGCCACTGGTGGTATCTACGGACAGTGTGGGTAAGCCTGACTCTGAGGAAATTGAAAAGATAGGCATGAAAGCCGTGATGATATTTCCTATCCTGAAACAGGAGAGCGGCAATATGGTGCTGTCTCTGAACCACAGAAGACAGGGGCATGTCTGGAGCATGGCGGAGATTAAATTCACTTCTGACGCAGTGAAGATCTTACAGAGTATCCTGACCAGACGGATCCAGAAAAATTCCCTGGCAGGTTCTTACGCCGCACTGGAGGAGATCCTGGACAATGTGGGATGTGCCATCTACGTAACGGATCAGAATACGGGCAGAATGCTGTTCGCCAACCAGATATTGAAGAATACCTTTGCCAAGGAACTGATGGATCATAATTTTGATGCCCTGCTGCAGTCCAGTATCCACAAGGACAAAACCAGAACTGTCAGCGTGGTATATCATGCGGAGAAGGAGACCTGGTACGATCTGTTGTGCAAGGAGATCGCCTGGGTGGATGGCAAAAAAGCCAATCTGTACTCTCTGTATGACATTACAGATAAAAAGCTGTACCAGCGCCGGATCGAGCAGCAGGCATACACAGATTTTCTGACGGGACTGTATAACCGGATGTGCTGTGAGAGGGATCTGGCGAGACAGATCGATCAGGCGAAGAAGATCGGAGGAAAAGGAGCGTTATTGTATCTGGATCTGGATGATTTCAAGCATATCAATGACGGACTGGGACACCAGTACGGTGATGTGCTGTTAAAATCCATCTCCCATGCACTGAAACGGATCAATGGCATCGAGAATACCTGTTACCGTATGGGTGGAGACGAATTCGTCATTATCATTCCGCCGGACAGCTATCCCCGGTTTGGAAATATTGTGGAAGATATTAAGAAGATCTTCAGCAAACCCTGGTTTTTGAAGGATGCAGATTATTACTGTACCATGAGTATGGGCATCGTCACTTTCCCGGATGCAGGAGATTCTGTGACAGATCTGATCAAAAAAGCGGATATTGCCATGTATGAGGCGAAAAAGACCGGTAAAAACCGTGTGGAAACGTATCGGGAAGGCAATGATTCCGTATCGGGACGCCGTCTGGATATGGAGAAGAACATGCGTGATGCCACGGTGGAGGGGTATCGGGAGTTCGAGGTCTATTACCAGCCTATCATCGATATTCAGGGTGGCAAGGATGTCTGTGCCGGAGCCGAGGCACTGATCCGCTGGAACAGTGCAAAGCTGGGATTTATCTCACCGGCGGAATTCATTCCCCTGGCGGAGTATCTGGGACTGATCAATCCCATCGGCAATTATGTACTGACGGAGGCCTGTACCCGCTGTAAGCACTGGAACGATACCGGATATCCGGATTATAAGGTAAATGTCAACCTTTCCGTGGTTCAGCTCCTTCAGCCGGACATCGTGGAGACGGTGGAAAAGGCGCTTGCGGACACCGGCTTATCGCCGAAGAATCTGACACTGGAGGTAACAGAGAGTCTCGCGATCAACGATATGGATCGTATGAAGGAGATCCTGAACCGGATCAAGGCACTGGGTGTCTCACTGGCACTGGATGATTTCGGAACCGGTTATTCTTCCCTGAACCATATTCGTGAGATCCCCATTGATGTCATCAAGGTGGATCAGAGCTTCGTCAAGGATCTGGCGGGGGATGCCTACTCCCAGTCCTTTATCAAGATGGTGGCAGAGCTGGCACAGACCATTGGCGTCAGTGTCTGCGTGGAAGGTATTGAGACTCCGGAACAGTTCAAAGTGCTGCAGGGCATGAAGGTCAAATATATTCAGGGATACTATTTTGACCGTCCTATGGAGAGGCATGCGTTCGAGGCAAAATATGTGAAGTAACAGTTCAGCCATAGAATAGCAAATGCGACGATCGGGTGCTTGCACACGGAGCGGCACTTTTGCTATTCTATGAGCGGAGCGCCCAAAACATGAATAAAAGATGAGCTGCATAGCAGCGACGGCTGCGCAGCAGACGCTTTTATGAAGGCTTTGGGGCAGAACTGTTACGGAAGCAACAAAATCATCAAAACACCCTTGCCAAAATAAGGGGAACCATGCTACTATTGATATAGCTACACGACTGGCGGAACGCAGCCTGCTGCAGTGGAGATTACCCACAGGGAGTGTAGAATAGTGAAAGCCGACCGCCTGGGCACCGTCTATTTTTGGTGCTTAGGCGGATTTTTATTTTAAAGGATAAACGGAGGAAAAACTATGTTACAACTGGAACAGGAACTGAAAAGCAATGCTTATCCCGGCAGAGGTATCGTGATCGGACGCTCTGCAAACGGTAAATATGCCGTAACCGCTTATTTTATCATGGGAAGAAGTTCCAACAGCCGCAATCGTGTGTTCGTGACAGAGGGAGAGGGTATCCGCACCCAGGCTTTCGATCCTTCCAAACTGGAAGATCCCAGTCTGATCATCTATGCGCCGGTACGTGTCCTGGGCAACAAGACCATCGTGACCAACGGTGACCAGACAGACACTATTTACGAGGGAATGGACAAACAGCTGACCTTTGAACAGTCCCTGCGCACCAGAGAATTCGAGCCGGACGGACCGAATTATACACCGAGAATCTCCGGTATCATGCATATCGAGAACGGCAAGTATAATTACGCCATGTCCATTTTGAAGAGTGACAACGGCAACCCTGATTCCTGCCTGCGTTTTACCTATGCTTATGAGAATCCCCTTCCCGGAGAGGGACGTTTCATTCATACTTACATGCACGATGGCAATCCCCTGCCCAGTTTCCAGGGTGAGCCGAAGTTAGTGGAGATCCCCGATGATATGGATGCATTTACCGATATGCTGTGGAACAGCTTAAATAAGGACAACAAAGTCTCCCTGTTCGTTCGTTTCATCGACATCGAGACCGGCAAATACGAGACTAAGATCGTGAACAAGAATGTGTGATGAGCGCAAGAAGGAAACCTCAAAGAGGCGTTTTGCGAATGCAGATTCTGAATAGTGAATATCGTAGAATAGGAGAAAAATAAGATGAACGAGATTCAGTTAAAATACGGATGTAACCCGAACCAGAAGCCTTCCAGGATCTTCATGGAAGACGGCAGTGACCTGCCTGTTACCGTCCTGAACGGCAAGCCCGGATATATCAACTTCCTGGATGCTTTCAATGGCTGGCAGCTGGTCAAGGAGCTGAAGGAAGCTACGGGACTTCCCGCAGCCACTTCTTTTAAGCATGTATCTCCCGCCGGTGCTGCGGTAGGACTGCCCTTAAATGACACCCTGGCGAAGATCTACTGGGTGGATGATCTGGGAGAGCTGTCTCCCCTGGCATGTGCTTATGCAAGAGCACGTGGCGCAGATAGAATGTCCTCCTTCGGTGATTTCATCGCATTATCCGATGTCTGCGACGCAGATACCGCACGCCTGATCAAGAGAGAGGTATCCGACGGTGTCATCGCACCCGGATATACCGACGAGGCACTGGAGCTGTTAAAGCAGAAGAAAAAGGGTGCTTACAATATCATCCAGATCGATCCTTCCTACCGGCCCGCTCCCATCGAGCACAAGCAGGTATATGGTATCACTTTTGAGCAGGGTCGTAACGAACTGGACATCAATGGTGACCTGCTGTCCAATATCGTGACTGTGAACAAGGAGATCCCGGAGAGTGCCCTGATCGATATGAAGATCGCACTGATCACCCTGAAGTATACCCAGTCCAATTCCGTATGCTATGTCAAGGACGGTCAGGCTATCGGCATCGGTGCCGGACAGCAGTCCCGTATCCACTGCACCAGACTGGCCGGCAGCAAGGCGGACAACTGGTTCTTACGTCAGTCTCCCCAGGTGCTGGGTCTGCAGTTCGTAGACAGCTTAGGCAGAGCCAACCGTGACAATGCCATTGATGTCTACATGGGCGATGAGTACATGGATGTGCTGGCTGACGGTACCTGGGAAGGTATCTTCAAGGTAAAACCCCCTGTATTTACCAGAGAGGAAAAGAGAGCATGGCTTGACAAAATGCAGGATGTGACTCTGGGAAGCGATGCATTCTTCCCCTTCTCCGATAATATCGAGAGAGCTCATAAGAGTGGTGTAAAATACATCGCACAGCCCGGTGGATCCGTGCGTGATGCAGATGTTATTGCATGCTGCGATAAATATAACATGGTGATGGCGTTTACAGGCATCCGTCTGTTCCACCATTAAGACAGATATTTGCGGGCAGGACTGTAACAGGACCTGCCTGTAACTATTCAGAGCCATGTAAATCTGTAATAAGCTGACCATTTATGGTCAGGCTTTTAGAGATTTATATGGCGAGGTAACCACATGAGCAAAAGGTGAGCCTTGAAAAGGCGATTTTGCGAATGGGGTTCTGAATAGTTTTTATAAGGAAGATGAGGAAAGCGTAGTTATGGACAGACGAGGGGCAGAGAAAAGCAGAGAAATGATGCTGGACGAATTGCTGGGATATGACCGGATCACGATCCAGTGCCATGACAATCCGGATGCGGATGCGATAGCGTCCGGGTTTGGATTGTATTGTTTTTTCCGTGATCAGGGAAAAGATGTGAGACTGCTGTATGCCGGGAAAAACAAAGTGAGAAAGGCAAACCTGACGCTGATGGTGGAAAAGCTTGGAATTCCGCTGAAATATCTGGCGCATCCCGGAGAGGAGCCGGTGGACGGACTTCTGATCACAGTGGACTGTCAATACGGTGCCGGCAATGTGACCGTAATCCCGGCAGAGGAGATCGCAGTGATCGATCATCATCCTCTGGAAGTGATCTGTACGGAGAAAATGCGATTACAACCTAATCTTGGCAGCTGTGCGACTCTGGTATGGACCATGCTTCAGGAGATGCATTATCCGGTGGAGAAAAATAAAGATCTGGGGACCGCTTTGTATTATGGGCTGTTCATGGATACCAATCAGTTCTCGGAGCTGTCCAATCCGGTGGATATGGATATGCGCGAGAGCCTGAACTTTGACAAAAATCTGGTATCCCTGTTCCGCAATTCCAATATTTCCCTGAAGGAGCTGGAGATCGCCGGGGTGGCACTGTTACGTTGTAATTACAATGACGATTACCAGTTCGCTGTGATCCATTCCCAGCCCTGTGACCCCAATGTGCTGGGACTGATCAGTGATTTCCTGCTTCAGGTGGCGGGGGTTAACACTTGTGTAGTCTATAACGAGGACAGCGGCGGATATAAATTCTCCGTCAGAAGCTGTATCCGGGAGGTTAATGCCAGTGAATTGTCGGATTATCTCTCGGAGGGGATCGGTTCCGGCGGCGGCCATGTGGAAAAGGCCGGAGGCTACATCAGTATGAAGCTGTATGAGGAAAAATATCCAACCCTGCATTCTGAGGCTTATTTCAATAACCGGATGACGCAGTATTTTGACAATTTTGAGATCGTATATGCGAAAGAACGCAAATTCCCTGTAAAAGAGGGTAAAAAATACCGCAGGCGGAAAGAGACGATCGCCTGCCTGAGGGCAGCGGACCTGGCAGAACTCGGAAACGTGGTATCCATCCGTACCGAGGACGGCACGATGGATATCGACACCAGACAGGATATGTATTTCACCCTGGAGCGTACCGGGGAGCTGCATCCGGTCCCGGCCGGGAGATTTCACCGGATCCTGGAACTGTGTGATCTGCCCCTGCCGGAGGAATATTGCAGCTCTATGGGATATATCCCGAGGGTCAAGGACGGCAGGGATGGCAGTAATCATCTGCTGACGGAATATGTCCGTATGGGTATGCCTGCGGATGCTTTCTGTATCTATGCCCTCGAGCTGAAGCGGGGAGTAAAGGTATTCCCCATCTGGGATGAGGATACTTATATGACGGGCAGAGCCGGAGATTATCTGGTGGCCAGTGAGGATGATCTGCACAATATGTTCATAGAGCCTGCGCAGAATCTTCTGAATAATTTTGAAGAGATGACATAAGAATCGCAAAAAAAGGTTTATAAAATTTTCCTTGTGTGGTAAGATTAAGGTTACGAAAACAGTATTAAGTAAACGAAAGGCAAGGATATTACCATGAGCGAACTGGAAAAAGAAATCGTAGATTCCGCAGAAGTGAAGGAATCTAAGAATTTTATAGAGCAGATCATCGACAAGGATCTGGCGGAGGGTGTATACGATACCGTACATACCCGTTTCCCTCCGGAACCCAACGGATATCTTCACATCGGACATGCCAAGAGTATTCTGCTGAACTATGGTCTGGCTCAGAAATACAACGGCAAATTCAACCTGCGTTTTGATGATACCAACCCCACCAAGGAAAAGTCTGAATTCGTGGAGTCTATCAAGGCAGATGTAAAGTGGCTGGGCGCGGACTGGGAGAATCGCCTCTTCTTCGCATCCAACTATTTTGACCAGATGTATGAGGCAGCAGTAAAGCTGATCAAAAAGGGCAAGGCTTATGTCTCCGATTTAAGTGCAGAGCAGATCCGTGAGTACAGAGGAAGCCTGACCGAACCCGGCAAGGAGGATCCCGGCAGCGTAAGAAGCGTAGAAGAGAATCTGGCACTGTTCGAGGATATGAAGGCCGGAAAGTACGAGGACGGCTCCAAGGTACTGCGTGCCCGTATCGATATGGCATCACCGAATATCAATATGCGTGATCCCGTTATCTACCGTGTGGCACATATGTCTCACCAGAATACCGGTGACAAATGGTGCATTTACCCGATGTACGATTTTGCACATCCTATCGAGGATGCCATTGAAGGCGTGACCCACTCTATCTGTACTTTGGAGTTCGAGGATCACAGACCCTTATATGACTGGGTGGTAAGAGAACTGGAATACCCGCATCCTCCCAAGCAGATCGAGTTCGCCAAGCTGTACCTGACCAACGTGGTGACCGGTAAGCGTTATATCAAGAAGCTGGTAGAGCAGGGGATCGTGGACGGCTGGGATGATCCCAGACTGGTATCCATCGCAGCACTGCGCAGAAGAGGCTTCACACCGGAATCTATCAAGAAGTTCGTAGAGCTGTGTGGTATCTCCAAGGCACAGTCTTCCGCAGATTATGCGATGTTAGAGTACTGTATCCGTGAGGATCTGAAGACAAAGGCGCCCCGTATGATGGCAATCCTGGATCCCGTAAAGCTGGTCATTGATAATTATCCCGAAGGACAGACCGAGATGCTGCCTGTAGTCAACAATCCGGAGAATGAAGAACTGGGAAGCCGTGAGGTCCCTTTTGGTAAGGAGTTATATATCGAGAGAGACGATTTCATGGAAGAGCCTCCCAAGAAGTATTTCCGCATGTTTCCGGGCAACGAAGTGCGCCTGATGAACGCTTATTTCGTAAAGTGCACCGGTTGTGTCAAGGATGAAAACGGTAAGGTTGTGGAAGTACATGGTACCTACGATCCGGAGAGCCGCGGCGGCAACAGCCCGGACGGCCGTAAGGTTAAGGGAACGATCCACTGGGTAAGTGCAGCTGAATCTGTGAAAGCACAGGTGCGTCTGTATGAGAATATTATTGATGAGGAGAAGGGTGTATACAACGAGGACGGAAGTCTGAATCTGAACCCGAATTCTCTGACCACTCTGACAGAGTGCCGCTTAGAGCCTGCATTTGCAAAGGCACAGGCGTACGACCGCTTCCAGTTCGTGAGACAGGGCTTCTTCTGCGTGGACTGCAAAGACACCAAACCCGGAGAACTGGTATTTAACCGTATCGTATCTCTGAAGAGCTCTTATGTACTGCCTAAGTAAGTTTGGAAAAGGAGAAACATATGTCAGACAAATTGTGCGGGTTGGCCGGACTGGGCCTGGATAACCTGGAGGATATGGATATTTTTGGACAGGAGAAAAAGGAAGAACAGGTAGCGGCCGAGGCACCTAAGATAGAAGAAAAGGACCTGATCTACGACAAGAATTTCACCTGCCCGGTATGCGGAGAAGATTTTCCCGCCAAGATCATGAAGACCGGCAAGGCGAGACTTTTAGGCACGGATCAGGATCTTCGTGCAAAATACGAAGGAATCGATGCGGTAAAATATGATGTGATCCTGTGTCCCCATTGCGGATATGCGGCGTTGAACAGATATTTCAACAACATTACCAAGGTATATGCCAAACTGATCAAAGAGAATATCAGCAGCAAAGTACAGCTGCACACCTATGATGACGATATCTATACCTATGAAGAGGCGATCGAACGCTATAAGCTGTGCCTCGCAAATGCGGTGGTAAAACGTGCCCATGCCAGCGAGAAGGCTTATATCTGCTTAAAGAGCGGATGGCTCATGAGAGGATATCACGAATATCTGGAAGAATCCGGAGATACGGACATGGCCCGTCTCCGTGAAGTGAAAAACATGGAAGAGGCCTATCTGAAGAATGCTTATACCGGCTTCACGGAAGCACTTCAGACCGAAGGATTTCCCATGTGCGGTATGGATGAAATTACGGTGGAGTTCCTGATCGGAGTATTGGCCACCAGATTTCAGAAATACGATGTGGCAAGCCGTATGGTGGCTTCAATCCTCACATCTCCATCGGCCAATGCCCGTACCAAGGACAAGGCAAGAGAGTTGAAAGACCAGATCCTGGAGGAACTGAAGAGTCAGAAAAAGTAGGACAACATTATGTATGATATGACGATCCGGCTGCGTACAGACAGTGACAAATGTCTGTACCAGCAGATATATGAGCATATACGACAGGAAATCAGGGAAGGGAAGCTTCTGGCAGGAGAGAGGCTTCCCTCCACGCGTTCTTTGGCAGAATATCTGCAGGTGGCCAGAAGTACGGTGGATTATGCTTATGACCAGCTGTTAAGTGAAGGATATATCGAGGCGAGACCCTATAAGGGATACTTTGTATGCAAATTGGAGGGAATCTTCACTCTGGAGCAGGAAACTGGCAGGGTGCCGGAACCGGAGGCATGGGATCCACAGGCAGAAGACCGGGACGAGGAAAAAAGGATTGACTTTTCCCCCTATGGAATCGATATGAACGGTTTCCCTTTCGGTGTCTGGAAACGGATTACGAAAAATATCCTGAATGACAGCAACAGTGAACTGTTTGCCCAGGGAGAGGCGCAGGGGGATTATGATCTGAGACTGACGATCAGCCGTTACCTGCATTCTTCCCGAGGGGTGAACTGCCGTCCGGAGCAGATCATTGTGGGCGCGGGAAATGATTATCTGCTGTTACTGTTGGAGAAAATATTGGGGAGACATGTGGGAATTGCCATGGAGAATCCTACGTATAAACGTGCGTACCGTATCTTCCGGTCATTCGCCTATCATATTGTGACGGTGGATATGGATGATAAGGGAATGCGTGCGGACAGACTGGAACAGGAACCGGTCAGGGTGGCCTATGTCATGCCCTCCCATCAGTACCCTACCGGAGCGGTGATGACGATCGGCCGGCGGGCGGAGCTGTTGCGCTGGGCGGAGAAAAAGCCGGACCGCTATCTGATCGAAGATGATTACGACAGTGAATTCCGGTATCGCGGCAAACCGATTCCGTCCCTGCAGTCCTCGGACGATAGGGGAAAGGTGATCTACATCGGTACTTTTTCCAAGGCGATCGCACCGGCGATCCGTGTCAGCTATATGGTGTTGCCGGAGACACTGTTGGAGGTGTACCGCAGGGATTGTTCTTTCTATTCCTGTACGGTATCCAGAATCGACCAGCGAATCCTGAATGAGTTTATCCGGGACGGTTATTTCGAAAGGCATCTGAACAAGATGCGGATGCGTTATCGTGCCAAACACGACCAGCTGTTAGAGGGACTGGAGCCTTTTCAAAAAAAATTCCGGATCTCCGGGGAAGATGCTGGGCTGCATCTGCTGTTGACGGCGAAAGGAAATGTGACGGAAAAAGAGCTTCTGGATGCCGCTGCGGCGGAAAATGTGAAGGTCTATGGGATGTCAGAGAATATGGTGGCATCCGCTGCGGACAAAGCGACAGTGCTGCTGGGATTCGGAAGTATGGATGAGGCAGACATGAAAGAAGGCCTCCGCCGGTTGCAAAATGCATGGCTGTGAGACCTTCTCAGGATACTGCTATTATTCTTCGGTTACGGGAGGCTCTTCGTCCTCGGCATCCTCTTCATCGAAAAATTCTTCCACATCTTCGACGGTTTCGCCTTCTTCGCCGGACAGATCGGCTGCCTGACCGGAGAGCGGTGTGAAATCAGAGGAGGAAGAGGAAGCTTCGGTTTCAGCGGTTTCTTCCGTGGGAGCGGAAGCCGGAACGGAAGCATTCAGAGGAACGTAATTGCGGGAGAACTCCGTGCTCTCGTCCAGATCCTCGTGGAAATCATCGTAATCGTCATCTGCGTCGGTGGATTCCATCAGCAGAGAGTTTTTTTGTTGCATATAGTAGTAAGCAGCTGCGGCTGCGGTACCTACTGCTGCAGTGAACAGCAGAAATTTGCCAAATTTTTTAGCCATAGGGTTGCTCCTTCCATGTTGTAGTGTATGTAACGGTTCGGAATTTTATACATTTGTCCATACAGTTATATGATAAACCTTATTGCGTAAAATGAAAAGGGATATGTTGCGATATGAATGAGAAATTTTTTGATTTAAAAAAAGAAAAGCAGGATCGTATGATCAATGCCGCACTGAAAGTATTTGCACTGCACGGTTACAGCCATGCCTGTACGGATGATATTGTAAAGGAGGCGGCTATCAGCAAGGGTTTGTTATTCCATTATTTCGGAAGCAAACTGGGCGTATATGCATTTGTCTATGATTACAGCGTCCGTTACCTGTTGCTGGAGTTGTCTACGGCGGTGGATGCGAAGGAGACGGATCTGTTTGCTCTGCTGCAGCAGGTGGAATGTGGCAAAATGCATGCCATGTGCGGTTATCCTTATCTGCAGCCTTTTCTGAACCGGGCGCAGACGGAAAATGTCAGTGAAGCATTGCTGGCGGTAGAAGAGAGAAAACAGCAGCTGGAAGATTATCTGGAGTCTGTTTTCGCAAGAGCGGATCTGGGTAAATATGCTTCCGCAGAGGATGCCGTGAAACTTCGTAAAATGCTGGAACTGACCATTAAGGGATTGATGAACGAGAGGATTTTAGAGGATGCTTTTCAGCCGGAGATGTTGTATGAAGAGATCACAGAGTATCTGAACTTAAGCAGAAGGCTGGCGGAACGTTCCACACAGCCCTCTGACGAAGCGTTTTCAGAAAAATAGCATCCTATTTGCATCATAATTTTGAAGAAAATGATAACTATTTAGACATCTTATAGGTGGGATCTGCGGGATATCCGCCTTTTAATTTCTGCATGCCGCGCTGGATGGCATCTTTGGAGTTCTTCCAGTCGGCGTCCTTATTTCGGTAATCGAATTTTTCCACCAGCCAGGATACATCCTCAGAGATCCGCTGCATATTCGCTTCCATGACGGGCAGGAGGCAGTCGTAGAATTCCTGCTTTTCCTTATCGGAGAGTTTGCGGTCGGCGGCTTCACAGAGGTCTCCGAAGTGAGGCAGGCAGAAGCCTTTTCCGTTTATGATCTTATTCCGGAAACTTTCGTCATTTTTCCACAGATAGAAAAAGGTGTCCAGGTATCTTTCATAAGTATCCTTGTACTGGGAACAGATATAGCAGGAGTCCTCTTTTGCGCGGATCCACATACCGATGGTATTTTCACTGCCTTCGGCTTTTTTGAATTTTCCCAGAAGAGAACTTTTTCCGGGACGGAAGGAAGCAAATTCCTGCTGCATTTCCCGGATCATACGCTGGTAGTGCGTTTTCAGGATCCAGGCGTTGCCGAGAGTATTGCCGTAGTCGAACATCTTCTGAAAATGATAGCGGCAGAATCCGGCCTTGTCGGTCTGTTCTCTAATATCCGCTTCCATGTAGGAGGAACCGGAGCCTAAGACGAAGTCTAACAGATCCTGTTCGATACTTCTGTGGATGAAGCAGAAAGGACATTCGTCCTGGGCGTTTACGGCATCATTTAAGGGAATTGTGTATAACTGTTCTTTCATAGAAAACGATCCTTTCCTGACGATATTCTGTCTGTATGAAAACTATTGTAAACGATGTTTGAAATAATTGCAAAAAGATTACTGATTTGTAAAATAATGTCATTTAAAATTAAGAATTGTTTTGTTGTAATACATTTCATTTCAAGCTACTATGATAGTACAAGTGTAAAGCGAAAATAGAAAGATGTGATTTATTTGATATTCAGCAGTATTGAATTTCTGCTGTGGTTCCTGCCGATTTTCCTGATTGTCTATGGAATCACACCGCATAAATACAGAAACCTGACACTGCTTATAGGCAGCATTGTCTTTTATGCAATGGGAGATGCAGGAAATCTTGCACCTTTGATGATTTCCGTTTTATGTAATTATTTTATCGGGCTGCATCTGGCAAAGCGCAGCCCCAGGACGTTATGGCGCAAGAGGCTGTTGTTCGTGACAGCATTGAGTATTAACATTGGCATTCTGATCTGGTTTAAGTGCCGGGGAGGTTCTGCGGGACTTCCTCTGGGGATCAGTTTTTATACCTTTCAGATATTGTCTTATCTGATCGATGTATATCGCGGAGATGCAGATAGGGAGTATTCTTTTTTAAAATTTGCAACTTATGTGGTCATGTTTCCGAAGCTGATCTCCGGCCCCATTACCCGTTATGGTGAGGTGAAAGACAGCCTGTACAACAGGACTTTTACTATGCAGGGACTGGAGGACGGCATGAAGCTGTTCGTCTTAGGACTGGCAGCCAAAGTGCTGTTGGCCGACCGCGTAGGGATCCTGTGGCATGAAGTACAGGTAACCGGATTCGAGAGTATCTCCACTCCGCTGGCATGGCTGGCAGCCATTGCTTATTCCATGGAGATCTATTTTGATTTCTGTGGATATTCGTTGATGGCAATGGGGCTTGGCAGGATGCTGGGAATCGAACTGCCCAGAAATTTCCGCAGACCATATATGGCCCGTGGGGTCAGGGATTTTTACCGCAGATGGCATATGACACTGGGGCAATGGTTCTGCCGGTATGTCTATATTCCGCTGGGAGGCAGCAGACGAGGGGAACTCTGCACGATTTTTAATCTGTTGGTGGTATGGATGCTGACAGCTTTCTGGCATGGCGCCGGCTGGAACTTTTTCTGCTGGGGCGGATTGCTCTGGATCTGCATTGTGCTGGAACGGCAGCTGGGAAGATTAAAATTCGTACATAAAATGAAAGTACTGCCGCACATTTATCTGTGGCTGATCATTCCCGTAAGCTGGATGTGCTTTGCCATTACGGATCTGTCACAGCTGCAGGTCTATCTGGATAAAATGATGTGGCTGGCACCGGGGATCAGTGGCGGCTATGAGGATGCGTGGAAAGCATTGTCTACCTACGGTGGGCTGTTAGCCGTATCCGGGCTGGCATGTACGCCGGCAATCGAGAAGTTGTACGATTACGGCAAGGATAAGATCCTGATGAAAATATTGCTGGCAGCGGTATTCTGGTATTGCGTCTGGAGACTTATATTAGAGGGAAATAACCCATTTATGTACTTTAGTTTTTAGAAAATCTGGATAGGATAGGAAATATGTTACAGAAACTACGACAATGGATAAGAAAATTATCCTTTCCCATCAGTCTGCTGCTTATGGGAGTCCTGTTTTTTACATGGACGGACAACTGGCAGGTGTATACGGATCCCCTTCGGGAATTGTATAACAGGGGTGTGCAGCTGGCAGGCGGTGCCCGGATGGGTCATACATCGGAACCCGGACAACAGGACGGAACCGTATCGGGGGATACGGTCCCGGAAGGCACAGAAGATCCCACAGGGGAAAGTCGGACACCGGCAGCCGGAGAGACATCGGCAGATACGCAGACAGAGACAATGACAACGGAGGAACCACAACCGACAGAGCCTTCGGAAGAACTGCCAAAAGAAGTGGTCTACCATACGGTGGATGACAGCTATTTTGATGATGCTGTATTTATCGGGGATTCCCGGACAGTGGGAATGTATGAATATGGTGGACTGGAAGAGACCTCCACATTTTATGCCTCTACCGGACTTACGATTTATAAGATGTTCGATTCGAAAATAGTATCGGTGCCGGGGCAGAAGAAAAAGATCACGGTGGAAGAGGCACTATCCGAGAAACAGTTTGCCAAGATCTATCTGATGATCGGTATTAACGAGATGGGAACCGGTACGGTGGAATCTTTCATGAAGGCTTACGGGGAGGCAGTACAGCATTTGCAACAGCTGCAGCCCGATGCGGTGATCTACCTGCAGGCGATCATGAAGGTGACCACGGAGCGCTCCGGGCAGGGAGACTATATTACCAATGAGGGCATCGAAGCCAGGAATGAAGAAATCGCGAAGCTGGCGGATGATGAGAAGATATATTACCTGGATGTGAATCCGCTGATCTGTGATGAGACCGGAGGAATGGTGGCATCCTATACTTACGACGGAGTGCACCTGAAGGCCCGGTATATTCCCATCTGGCTGGACTTTTTGAAAGAACATGCAGTGGAATAAATTTTTTCTTGACTGTGGAACGATGAAAAGCTATCATGTAACTAATAAGGTCACATAGGTGTGGGCAGGTAGATGACTATCTGCCTATCTCTATGCGGCAAATATTACAAGTTCACATGTCTATGACACAGGAGGAGAAAAATGAGCGAGAAGACTACACTCGGCGAAAATGGCATTTACGATGCCAGATCCTTGGGCGTGCCCAAGATGCTTCTGCTGGGACTTCAGCACATGTTCGCAATGTTCGGTGCCACGATTCTGGTACCCATGCTGACAGGTCTGGATGTTTCCACAACACTGTTATTTGCAGGTCTGGGAACTTTACTGTTCCATCTGCTGACCAAGAGAAAGGTACCCGCATTCCTGGGTTCTTCCTTTGCATTCTTAGGCGGTTATGCCGCGATCGCACCTATGGCAGACGGAGCGGACAATTCCGCATTGCTTCCTTATGCCTGCTTCGGCGTGGCCTGCTCAGGTCTGCTGTATCTGGTATTATCCCTGTTGATCAAGATCTTCGGTACCGGCAAGGTAATGCGTTTCTTCCCGCCCATCGTAACCGGCCCCATCATCATTGCCATCGGTCTGACCCTGTCCCAGTCCGCTATCAACAACTGTTCCGCAGACTGGCTGATCGCAGTGGTCGCTATTGCACTGGTAGTGATCTGCAATATCTGGGGTAAGGGAATGGTGAAGATCGTTCCGATCATCATCGGCGTTGTTGGTTCTTATGTGTTGGCAGCTATCTTAGGCCGCGTGGATTTCACACCCGTTGCGGAAGCTGCATGGATCGGACTTCCCATCCACTGGAATGAGACTGCTTTTTGGGCACTGTCCGACGGCAACACTTCTTTGTTAATTACTTCCGTGATCACTATTATGCCGATCGCACTGGCTACCATGGTAGAGCATATCGGAGATATCTCCGCTATTTCTTCCACCGTTGGTATCAACTATATCAAGGAACCCGGATTGCATCGTACGTTGTTAGGTGATGGTCTGGCTACCATTATTGCATCACTGTTCGGTGCTCCTGCGAATACCACTTACGGTGAGAACACCGGTGTACTGTCTCTGACCAAGGTATTCGACCCCAGAGTTATCCGTATTGCAGCAGGCTTCGCTGTACTGTTTTCCTTCTCTCCGAAGGTAGCAGCATTGATCGGCTGTATGCCTACCGCTACCTGCGGTGGTGTATCTCTGGTACTGTACGGTATGATCTCTGCAGTCGGTGTCCGTAACATCGTAGAGACTCAGGTAGACTTTACCAAGAGCCGTAACGTTATCATCGCCGCTCTGATCCTGGTACTGTCCATCGGTATCAACTACAGTGCAGCAGGCGCTATCGCATTCCATATCGGCGAGATCACCATCAGCCTGTCCGGACTGGCAGTAGGTGCGCTGACCGGTATTATCCTGAATGCAGTACTGCCCGGCAAGGACTACAAGTTCGATGAGGACAAGCCCGATGACACCGGCGTATGCTTCGCGGTAAAGGGTCAGGAGAACTAAGACATTTTTGCTGAAAATGGCATAAACTGAGCAAAGAAAGTAAGAGAGAGCATCCATGGCAGAAATATAGAGCCATGGATGCTCTCTTTTTCAGTTGTGCGCCTATGGACTCCTCCGGCTGTGCGCCTAAACTTCTGATATCTCTGCGATCACCTGGTCAAGTACTTCAAAATAATTCTCGAAGGTCTTGCGGCAGCATCCGGGATCGTCGATCACGATGCCCTCCGTGCGCAGACCGGTGAGAGCAAAACCCATAGCCATGCGGTGGTCGTCGTAGGTGGCTACGGTACAAGGCTTTGGCGTCCCCGGATAGATGGTGATGCTGTCCTGCGTCTCTTCGCAGCGGATGCCCATACGGGTCAGTTCTGTACAGATGGCATGGATGCGGTCACTCTCCTGGAAACGGATGTGCCCGATGCCTGTGATACAGGTGGGGCTGTCGGCAAACGGTGCGATGGCTGCCAGTGTGATCGCCTGATCGGAACAGGAGGACATGTCCACCGTGATACCATGGAAAGCTGGAGCCTGCGTTCCGGCGTCCGATAAAGCTGAAGGAGGCAGCAGGAGGACTCCCTTTTCCGTATCCTGTGCGGTACATCCCATTTTCTCTAAGATACGCAGGAATTCCACATCTCCCTGCAGACTTTCAAAATGCACATGCTCTACACAGACCGGGATTCCCAGTAACGGTACCATCGCATAGAAATAACAGGCGGCAGAGACATCCGGCTCAATCTGATAATCTAATGCTTTATAATGCTGACCGGCGGGAATACGGAACTGATCCGGCGTGGGACGCTCCACGCAGACTCCGAACTGTTCCATCATCTTCTGCGTCATTTCGATATACGCCATCCCATGGGTACCCTCTACCTGAATCGTAAAAACTTCCGAAGACAAAGTCGAAGCAATCAGCAGCGCACTCAGAAACTGACTGCTGTGCCCGATATCGATGGAGATATGATCCTGTCCGAACCCATGAGCGGTCAGCGTAAAAGGAAAATGTCCATCTTCTCCTTCGCAGCGGACCTCACACCCCAATTCTGCCAGAGAGGACAGAAGCGGATCCATGGGGCGCCTCTTCATCTGCTCTGAAGAATCCATGTGAAAAACCCCTTCCGAGACACCTAACGTAGCTGTCAGAAAACGCGCTGCCGTTCCTGCACTTCCCACATTTAACACAGCCTCTTCACAGGGAAGCTTTCCTCCCAGTCCTTCTACCGTGACGATACAACTCTCCTCATCCACCGTCGTCTCAAATTTCAGATCCTGCACACACTGCAGAAAATGCCTCGAATCATCCGAGAACAACACCCCACGCAGCGTGGACTTTCCCTCCGCCAGCATCGCCAGAAGGAGACTGCGGTTCGTGATACTCTTAGAACCCGGTACCCGGACTGTCAGTGGGTCAGCGGTTTTTCTTATTTTATGATATATGGTAGGAACGCGGTAAATCTTATCTGCCATGTAGTTGAGTGGCTCCTTCTGATTTAATATATTTTATATTACAATATTTCCCTAAAATATGATAATAACCCAGTAGTCACGACAGCAAGTAAGAATAAGCAGGCCGTAAGCAGACGTCGGTACCATAGCGTCCCAAGGGACGCATTGCGTGAGTACTTTTCACGCTTATGTACCGCTACGCTCTGCGACAGAGCGAGAGCGTGCCGCGTTTCTTACTTGCTGTTGGGGCTACGGACTCACTATCTAAATCATACCATTTTCCGCTCTGCGGCACAACTCTCAAAAAGTTTAAAAAATAATGGTTGACATTCCTAGCGGAATAGTATAGTATAAATTCATAACATCCATATCAGATAAGTAGGAAATAAAAACAAACACAATTTTCAGGTTTAAGGAGGATTCTATTATGAGTAAGATTTACACATCCGCAACCCAGCTGATCGGACATACACCCCTTTTAAAGGTGACAAACTACTTGAAGGATCAGAATATCGAAGGCGTAGAACTGTTGGCAAAGCTGGAGTACTTCAATCCCGCAGGAAGCGTTAAGGACAGAATTGCACTGGCAATGATCGAAGATGCCGAGAAGAAGGGTATTTTAAAAGAAGGTTCCACCATCATTGAACCCACCTCCGGCAACACCGGTATCGGCCTGGCAAGTGTGGCTGCAGCCAAGGGTTACAGAACCATTCTTACACTTCCCGAGACCATGAGTGTGGAGCGTCGTAACCTCCTGAAGGCATACGGTGCAGAGCTGGTACTGACCGAAGGCGCCAAGGGTATGAAGGGTGCCATCGCCAAGGCAGAAGAGCTGGAGAAGTCCATCCCGGGAGCCGTGATCCTCGGACAGTTTGATAACCCCGCGAACCCCGCCGCACATGCAGCTACCACCGGTCCCGAGATCTGGGAAGACACCGATGGCAAGGTTGATATCTTCGTAGCAGGTGTAGGTACCGGCGGAACCGTGACCGGCATTGGTACTTATTTAAAATCCAAGAACCCCAATGTGAAGATCGTAGCAGTAGAGCCTGCAGATTCTCCCGTACTTTCCGGCGGACAGCCCGGACCTCATAAGCTGCAGGGTATCGGCGCAGGATTCGTTCCTTCTGTTCTGAATACCGGTATTTATGATGAGGTATTCACCGTTACCACAGACCAGGCATTTACCACCGGACGCCTGATCGCTCATAAGGAAGGTATCCTGGTAGGAATCACCTCCGGTGCAGCTCTGTACGCAGCAGCACAGATCGCAAAACGCCCTGAAAATGCAGGCAAAACAGTCGTAGCATTGCTTCCCGATTCCGGTGACAGATACCTGTCCACCCCGATGTTTGCAGAAGCTTAAGACGAAATTTGCAGAACTGGACAGACTTGCATTCTTGTGTTAGAATGTATGGCATGGTACTAGGAATTCAAGGAATTTGCGCTTTTCTTCCCTTAAAAGCACGAACCTGGAATGGAGGAACTTATGGAACCGATCATTCAGATCAAGAATGTAACAAAAACTTTTATTGGTAAAGATAATCAGGTAGAAGCCTTAAAGGGTATCAGCCTGGATATCAACAAGGGAGACATCTACGGCATCATCGGTATGAGTGGTGCCGGAAAATCTACCCTGGTACGCTGCCTGAACTATCTGGAGAAGCCCACCACGGGAACCGTAGTCGTAGAAGATCAGGATCTTTCGACACTGACCGAGGCAGAACTTCGTAAGGTTCGTACAGGCATTGCGATGATCTTTCAGCATTTTAATCTGCTCATGCAGAGAAGTGTTCTGGACAATGTATGCTTCCCCATGGAGATCGTGGGTGTGAAGAAGCAGGCGGCCAGAAAGCGTGCTATGGAACTGCTCGAGATCGTAGGACTGAAGGAAAAGGCAGACGCTTATCCTTCCCAGCTCTCCGGTGGACAGAAGCAGCGTGTGGCTATCGCAAGAGCTCTTGCCAATACGCCGAAGATCCTGCTGTGTGACGAGGCGACCAGTGCGCTGGATCCAACGACGACCAAGGAGATCCTGAAATTATTACAGGACATCAACAAACAGTACGGCATCACCATCGTGATCATTACCCATGAGATGGCTGTGGTACAGGAGATCTGTTCCCATGTAGCCATTATCGATGCCGGAGAACTGGCAGAGCATGGTACTGTGGAGGAGGTATTCTCCAGACCCCAGTCCGCAGCTGCAAGAAAGCTGGTGTTCATGGTGGATCCCAAGGCAAAGGAAATGTCCGGCAAACGCTGCATCCGCATTGTTTTCACCGAGAATTCTTCTTTTGAACCTGTGATCGCCAATATGGTGCTGGAGTGCAAGGCTCCCGTTAATATCCTGTTAGCGGATACCAAGGACATCGGCGGTATCGCCCATGGACAGATGATCTTACAGCTGCCGGAGGATGAAATGGCGGCGAACAAGATGATCCATTATTTACAGGAGAGAAAACTGGAAGTGGAGGAGCTGAAAGACTATGTGGGATAATGCAACGATTATGATGCTGGTGGAAGGCACCTTTGTTACTTTGTATATGACCCTTGTTTCCACATTTATGGGGTATGTACTCGGACTTCCTATGGGAATTGCCCTGGTGATTACCGCACCGAAGGGACTGCGTCCGAACAAGATCATTTATAAGATTCTGGATGTGATCGTCAACATTGTGCGAAGCATTCCGTTTTTGATTTTGTTGATCATGATCATCCCTTTGACCCGTATCATTGTAGGAAAGAGCTACGGTCCGACGGCTACCATCGTTCCGCTGACTCTGGCAGCGGCACCGTTCATTGCCAGAATGGTGGAATCTTCTCTGTTGGAGGTAGATCACGGAGTGATTGAAGCAGCACAGAGCATGGGAGCGAACCTGTGGACGATCATCTGGAAGGTTATGCTGGCAGAATCCAGAACCTCATTGCTTGTGAATGCGACCATTGCACTGGGAACAATCTTAGGCTACTCCGCTATGGCAGGTGCCGTAGGTGGAGGCGGACTCGGTGATATTGCGATCCGATACGGTTATTATCGTTACCAGACCGATATTATGCTGGTGACAGTAGTATTGTTGGTACTGTTGGTACAGCTGCTGCAATATATCGGAATGACGATTTCAAAGAAATTGGATAAGAGAACCCGTTAGGGAAAACGAAAAGATTGAGGCAGATGTAAGGCATCTGATTCAATAGATTAAAATTTTTTACCAAAAGATTTAGGAGGAGAAGTATTATGAAAAAGAAAGTGATTGCTTTGATTGCAGTTGCAGCATTGTCCGTGAGCGCACTGACCGGCTGCGGCAGCAACGAAACAGCTGCTCAGACCAGCGAGGCAGCTGCAACAACAGCTAACCAGGAAACCGCTGCCCAGACTACCGAGGCAACAGAAAGCAAGGAAGTAGCTGACACCGATACCACTATCAAGGTAGCTGCAAGTGCAGTACCTCATGCAGAGATCCTGGAGGCAGCAAAGCCTCTGTTAGCGGAGCAGGGTTATACTCTGGAGATTCAGATTTTTGATGACTATGTACAGCCTAATTTAGTAGTAGAGTCCGGTGATTTCGATGCTAACTACTTCCAGCATATCCCTTATCTGGAGAGCTTCAACGAGGAGAAAGGTACCCATCTGGTAAATGCCGGCGGTATCCATTACGAGCCCTTCGGACTGTATCCCGGAACCGAGACCAGCTTAGACAACATTGACAATGCAACCATCGCAGTACCCAACGATACCACCAATGAGGCACGTGCTCTGTTACTGTTACAGGATAACGGTTACATCACTCTGAAGGATGGTGTGGGTCTGACCGCTACTACCAAGGATATCGTAGAGAACCCTCACAACATCAGCTTCGTAGAGCTGGAAGCAGCACAGGTTCCCAGAACCCTTCCGGAAGTATCCTTCGGTGTCCTGAACGGCAACTATGCTATGGAAGCAGGCCTGACTGTTGCAGATGATGCTCTGCTGTATGAGAGCGATGATTCCGAAGCAGCCGCTACTTATGTAAATGTAATCGCTGTTAAGGAAGGCAACGAGAATCTGCCTAAGATCAAGGCACTGGTAGATACCTTGAAGTCCGATGAGATCAAGCAGTTCATCAATGACAATTATAATGGTGGCGTTATCCCTTACAAGTAAGGTGAAGTGCCAGTAAAGTAATGCGAAAATCCGGAGAGCATTCCGAGGAATGGGAGGAGATTTTTCCGAACAGCATTCGAGTGGATGCTCTCCAGATTTTTCTGTTGTTTCCACAAATCCTATATGAACTATAGGAAAAAGAAAAATAAAGAAAAAATAAGGTAGAATCTGTGGAAACCATAGAAAGATCGGAGCAGTTTTGAACTGCTTTGGAATAAGCAGGCTGATATGAAAAGTGAAACAGAGCAGGAGGATGCTCGGAAATGAGGATAGGATGAAAATTTCAACCAAAGGAAGATATGCAGTACGTGTCATGTTGGATCTGGCATTGAACAACAATGGAGAGTGTATCAAGGTAAAAGAAATCGCTGCCAGACAGGGGATTTCCGAAAAGTATCTTGAGCAGATCATTGCTGTGCTGAATAAGGCAGGATATGTGAAGAGCGTCCGTGGTGCCCAGGGTGGTTACCGCATCGCAAAAGACCCGGCAGATTATACGGTGGGAATGATCCTGCGGCTGACGGAAGGATCGTTGGCACCGGTGGCCTGTCTGGAAGACGGTGCGGACATCTGTGAACGCTGCGATACCTGTGAGACCCTGGAGGTATGGCAGGAACTGTATAATGCTGTGAATAAAGTAGTAGATGGCGTGACTATAGCAGATCTCGTAGAACGTAGAAAAAAGAGACTGGAGAATCTGGATTACTCCATATAACATGATATCAGGGTCGAAAGACCTAAGCGCGCATAAGAATTGAAAGCAGCCCGGCAGATTTTCTGCCGGGCTGTTGTCAGTTCCCAGAGAATGAAGGGGGTCATTCTCACTGACTTAATGTTAACTGATAATAGAATCGGTTAACATTAGTAGTATATCTATAGAAAAAGAGAAAGTCAACTTCATATGAATAAAGGCAGCCATATTCCATCGACAAATATCGCGTAAACTCAAGTATACATAACCGATCACAAATGTGGTTATAAAAACTACATAAAAAGACTTAAAATACCATGAAATGGAATGTGATGCCAAAAGCTTATTGCTTTTTACTCCACAACGTGGTAAGCTAAACTCTGAAAAGAAGCAGAAAGGTGTATGCGATCATGAGTGAAGCATTTCATATTATATCAGACGGTTCCTGCGATCTTCCGTTGGAGCTTACCAAAGAGAAGAATATCACAGTGGTTCCCTTCTATGTATCTTTTGAAGAGGGAAAATATCAAAAAGAAATGGTAGAGATCGGTGTACGTGAATTCTATCAGGAAATGGTGGATCATCCGGATGTATATCCCAAGTCCTCTATGCCGTCCGTACAGGATTACCTGGATGCATTTCTTCCTTATGTCAAAGCGGGTACACCCATTATCTGTATCTGCATTACGACCAAATTCAGTGGCTCCATGCAGTCCGCGCTGAATGCGAAGGCGATTCTGGAAGAGGAATATCCCGAAGCACAGATCTATGTCTGTGATTCTTGTGTGAACACAGTTCTTCAGGGAATCTATGTACTGGAAGCAGTAAGGCTCAGAGATGCGGGTGCAGGATATCAGGAGAGCATTGATCGCCTGAATGAGATCAAGAGCTCCGGAAGAATCTTTTTCACGGTCGGAAATATGGAATACTTAAAGCATGGTGGACGCATCGGCAAAGTAGCAAGTGTAGCAGGAAGCCTGCTTGGCATCAAGCCTATCATCACCTTAAAAGAAGGCGAAATCTTCCCGTCCGGTATCGGCAGAAGCCGCCGCAAGACCGTGGACAAGACTATCGACCTGCTGCTGGCATATCTGGCAGAGGAGAAGACAGATATTGCAGATTACAGTATCTGCATAGGATACGGCTACGATAAGGAAGAAGCCGTGGAGTTCCGGGACAGACTGGTAAGCAGACTGAAGGAGAAGGGATACGACATCGACACCATTCCCATTTTCCAGATCGGTGCCACCATCGGCGTACACACCGGACCTTATCCGCTGGGAATCGGTGTCGTGAAGAAATCCATTAGAGAGTAAATTGAAAGTTAAATGAATAGTTGCTTTAAAATCCACGCAGAAAGGACTGCCCGCTCCGGACTCGGATGCTAGCTACAACTGTGGATTTTCTAAAGGAAAGTGGCCAGGTGCTTTTCATCATGACGGGGCCGCTTACAGACGCCATCCGTGGCGTCAATCAGCTAACGCGAACATCGTGTTCGCGTTGCCCCTGAGGTCCAACCACTTTCCAAGAAAATCTCACAGTCTCCGCCGCATCTACGCCCGGGGGAGCAGTCCTTTTCTGCTGGGTTATGAAAATCATCCCGATTATTTAGGTAGAGCATTTTAGAATACATGTGCGGAAGTTAAAAACAAGGATTTAGTATGTGCAAAAAAGTAGGAAACACATGCAAACAGCTCCCCCTAACTGCGGGCTACTGGTTTTTCAAAAAACTTCATGGGTCTATAGAAGATAAATTTCCCTGTAGGTACTTTTGGGGACGGGTAAAAAACAAAAAACTAGACAATATGGGTCTATAGCAAAAAATTTGCTTTCCAGATACTCAATTTCTTCAAAATGAGTATCTCAGAGCCAGTTTTTTCCCTATAGACCCATATTCATCTTTTTATACGTTATTTGCAGCAAATTTAGTATCTCACAACTCAGTTTTTCTGCATAGACCCAAAACACAGAACGCCCACGGCGGACGGAATGTCCTTCCGAAGATGTTTGTCGGGAGGTGGTGATATTTTCTCGAAAAGTGTTGAAAGACAGGGTGGAGCGAACAGGACGTTCGCGACAGGCGGACGTTGCCATGGATGGCAACTGGAGCCGTGCCCGTACGGATTAGAACCGCTACTCACTTTTCGTCAGAAAATTCCCACCGGGAGACCTGACACCTCGGAAGGACATTCCGTTCGCCGTGGGCGTTCGTCCGGTTTACGGCAGCCCTACGTTACGAGCCATGCATTCAATTCATAAATATGTCGCAAAGGGCGCTCCACATTTATTTCATTGACGGCTGTCGAGTGTGTCCGTTGGCAGATCGCTGTTTCTGTTTTGACTTTGCATGGCTCGTAACTCTTAATTTATTCTTTGCAGGCATCTAACAGTTCCTGCACATTTTCAAAAGCATAATCCGGCAGATACTGGGTATTCGGCTCCCCCTCGGGAGTCAGAATATCCTTTTTTTGTGCTTCACCGGTGAATAGTACACAGGTGTCCACGCCGCCGTTAATGCCGCAGGCAATATCGGTATACAGGCGGTCACCGACTACCAGTGTCTCCTCGGGGGTGAAACCGGATATATCCAGGCATAGGTTTACGACTTCTTTGCTGGGTTTGCCTAAGTAAATGGGCTGCTTATCGGTGGTAGCGGTGATCATATCACAGATCGCACCGCAGTCAGGGATAAAGCCAAAGTCGATGGGGCAGCGTAGATCCGGATTAGTGCCGTAGAAGGGAACGTCCTGGGTGAATAAAACCTTGCAGACTTCCGTAAGCTTGCCGTAATTTAATTCACTGTCGTAGGCAACCACCACACAGTCAATATTCTCTTCGCAGACCTCGGTGACATGAAGTCCATTTTTACGTAGTTCAGCTACGAAGGAAGCAGTTCCCAGTACAAAGATTTTTTTCTCTGCATAATTTTCCTTCAAAAAGCGCAACGTCATATAACCGGAGGTGATGAACTGATCCTCTGTGCTATCCAGGTGAAACGCATCGTGGAATTTCTTCACATAGTCCAGTCCGCTTTTCGTGGAATTGTTGGTAATGTAATAAGCCCTGCCACCGATGGCATTGATATAGCGGATCAGATCCGCACTGCCTTCGTACAGGGTATCGCCCACGGCGATCGTTCCGTCAATGTCGAACAGGAAAAGCTTTTTATTTTTCAGACGAGCCAGTTTAGCGGCATCGCTGTATCTATGCTTCGGGTCAAAAGTGTTCATAATGGTCCTCATTTCTGAGCTTGAAATGCTCAGGTTCATGTTAGCAATGAATGTGGTTACTGTCAAGGAAAAGACAGCGCGCGAAGCTAAAATGCACGGAGGGAAAATGAGAGGAGGGAAACGTAAGTGGAATTGCGTAAGCTTTTATGGTATGATAGGCATAGATGTGTGTGGTGGGGTACGCAGTAAAGCTGCCTGATAATGACAAATAAAAAAGGATACGATCAGTGATATGGATGAGAAGAAGGATAAAGGTTTACAAGGAAACGAAAAAATAGAGGAGGCAATTCTGGCATTACAGCAGGAGCCCACGGAAGAGCTTCTGGCACACGCACTGACAGTGGTGCGCAGACGGATGCGGGAGCAGGGGCAGTTCATCGTGGCAGTGGAGCCGCCTTCCGCAGATGTGCAAGAAGCGGTGATGCAGGCCGCCGGAACCGCTATGCGTTTACAGGCGGTGCAGACCTCCGATGGGAAAAAATGGTGGTCGGCGTTCACCGGCTTCGAAGAACAATTAAAAGGAAGCGGCAGTGTGATGTCTACGTTCCTCACGGATATCGAGCAGCTGTTTCGCATGACGCTGACCGCAGACGGCATTGAAGGCGTAATCCTGAATCCCTGGAACCGGACATTGATGTTGGACAAGCAGCTTCTCCGTATCATTCTCGGAGAATAACAAAAAAAGGAGAATCAGAGCATGACAGAAAGCTATGAACTGCAGGTGCTGTTCACGGAGGAAGAGCGGAACACTTACGCCGACTGGGGTATCAAAAAAGAGAAAGTACTGATGCCGTTTGCCATAGCAACAGTCTTGATCTATGTGGTGACGGCGGCATTTGTCGTAATGAAAGTCTGGGGCGTGCGGGACAGTGATCATGTGTTGTTCCAGATGCTGGTACTGGGCGACTGGATCCCGGAACTGACGGGAGTGCTGGCAGTCCTCATGACGATCCTGCTGCTGGGACCGTTAAATTTTATACTGGACAAAATATGGAAAAAACCGGAAGAACCTATGACACTGATCATAGAACCCGAAGGAACGAACGTGAAGATTCGTAAGGCTCAGGCCGACAGAGAAGAGAATCTGAAGAATCGGAAGATGGCGACGGAGACGGAGAGCTATCCGCTGGCACAGTTGTTCGCTTTCTTAAACCCGAAGGACAACACCATCTGTTATCAGAAAAAATGGTACATAATTGGAGAAAATACCATAGAAAACATATATCCTGCAAAATACAGACATCCCTGGATGGATCACCCGGAAAATAAAGCAAGCGCAATCACAGATGTGCAGAGACTTACGGATATTCTAAAAGGGTACGAAGCGTCCCTGGAGGCTGCCCGCAAGGAACAGGAATGGTTAAACAATCAAAAATAAGAAAGAGGGAACAGCATGAAATTTATCTCATGGAACGTAAACGGACTGAGAGCCTGCATGCAGAAAGGCTTCTTAGATTTTTTTAAAGAAATAGACGCAGATATTTTCTGCCTGCAGGAGACTAAATTGCAGGAGGGACAGATTGACTTAGATCTGCCCGGATATCACCAGTACTGGAATTACGCGGAGAAAAAGGGGTATTCCGGTACCGCCATTTTTACCAAGGAGGAACCCTTGCAGGTGACCTATGGCATCGGCGTGGAAGAGCATGACCATGAGGGCAGAGTGATCACTGCAGAGTACCCGGAGTTCTATTTTGTGACAGTCTATGTACCGAATGCCCAGCAGGAATTAAAGCGCCTGGATTACCGGATGCAATGGGAGGCGGATTTTCTGGCTTATCTGAAAAAACTGGAAGAGAAAAAGCCGGTGATCTATGCGGGTGACCTGAATGTGGCGCATCAGGAGATCGACCTGAAGAATCCGAAGACGAACCGCGGCAATGCGGGATTCACCGACGAGGAGCGCGCCTGCTTCTCCAAAGTACTGGAAAATGGATTTATCGACACTTTCCGCTATTTTTATCCGGAGCAGACCGGAATCTATTCCTGGTGGTCTTACAGATTCCAGGCGAGGGCGAAAAATGCCGGATGGAGAATTGACTATTTCGTGGTGTCACAGTGCCTGCAGGACAGACTGGCGGATGCGAAGATCCACACGGAAGTTCCGGGATCGGACCATTGTCCGATCGAGCTTGATATACAATAGGCAGAAGACTGCAAAAGGAGACCTATGAGCTTACGTTTCTATTTTGGACCTTCCGGGTCCGGCAAGAGTCACAGAATCTATGAAGAGATCATGCAGCGGGCGGCGCAGGAGCCGGGGAGGAATTTCCTGATCATCGTGCCGGATCAGTTCACCATGCAGACCCAGAAGGATCTGGTCATGCACAGTGACAGAGGCGGTATCCTGAATATCGATGTCTTAAGCTTCGGCAGACTCAGCCATCGTATCCTGGAGGAAGTAGGAACGAAGGAAATGCCTGTACTGGATGACACCGGGAAAAGCCTGGTGCTGCAGAAGATCGCGGCAGATCTGAAGGAGCAGCTGCCTGCCATGGGAAGTCTGTTGCATAAGCAGGGCTATATCCATGAGGTAAAAAGTGCCATCTCCGAATTCATGCAGTACGGCATCAGCACACAGGATATGGATAAACTGATCGCCAGCGCCGAAAAAAGGGGCGCACTGGCAATGAAGCTCAGAGATTTAAAGACTCTGTACCGGGGATTTCAGGATTATATCAGAGACCATTTTATCACTACAGAGGAGACACTGGATGTGCTGCGCAGATCCCTGGTAAAGTCGAAGATCCTTCCGGACAGTGTGGTGGTATTCGACGGGTTTACGGGATTTACCCCTATACAGAACCGTCTGATCCAGGAATTGATGCGGGTGTGCGAGGAGACCATTGTCACTGTGACCATTGGTGAGGAAGAAGACCCTTATCAGATGGACGGCGAGCAGAAATTGTTCCATCTGAGTAAAAAGACAGTGGCGGATCTGGTGAAGCTGGCGGCGGAGACAGAGGTGACACGAGGGGAAGATGTATTTGTAAAGGGCGGTCCCAACCGTTTCACCGAGGCACCGGCGTTATGTTATCTGGAGCAGAATCTGTTTCGCTATCAGTATGAGCCTTATACGGAGAAACAGTGTGAGATCCGTATGTTCGAGGCACTTTCTCCCAGAGAGGAAGTCCATCAGACGGCATTGTATATCCGGAAGCTGATCCGGGAAGAAGGACTTACTTACCGGGATATTGCTGTGGTCATTGGAGATCTGGAGGGGTACGCTTCCTATGTGGAGACGGAATTCGGGCAGCTGGAGATTCCCTGTTTTCTGGACCGGACCAGAGGGATTGTCTTAAATCCCATGATCGAATACATCAAAAGCGCCTTGCAGTTATATATCAGGGATTTTTCGTATGATACCGTATTTCATTTTTTGCGTAGCGGCATGGCGGATATCTCCAGAGAGGAAATTGACGAACTGGAGAATTATGTGATCCGCACCGGGGCGAGAGGGTATCGCACCTACAGCCGCCTGTTCACACGAAAAACTGAGGAGATGCAGCAAGGCAGTGGGCAGGAAGACACAGAGCGGGCGGAAGAGACCATGGAGCGTCTGAACCGTATCAGACAGCAGTTTGCGGATACCGTGGAGATCCTGCATATGGCTCCCCGGGCAAAAGCCGGCGAGTATGTGGATCACCTGTATGATTTCCTGGAACAGAATCAGGTACAGCAGAAGCTTTTGAACTATCAACAGCAGTTCGAGCAGGAGGGCGACCTGGCGAAAGCCAGGGAATATGCACAGATCTACCGTCTGGTCATGGATCTGCTGGATCAGATCTATGAACTTTTGGGTGAGGAAGAGATTTCCCTGCAGGAATTTGCGGATATTTTAGAGGCTGGTTTTGGCGAGATCACAGTAGGTACGATTCCGCAGAATGTGGATCGTATTGTGGTGGGTGATATGGAGCGGACCCGCTTAAAACAGGTTAAAGTATTGTTTTTCCTGGGGGTAAATGATGGAAACATTCCGAAAAATGCCTCCAAGGGCGGCATTATCTCCGATATGGACAGAGAATTTTTAATCGAATCCGGAACAGAAATGGCACCGAGTCCCAGACAACAGATGTACATTCAGAGACTGTATCTGTATTTGAATATGACGAAACCCTCAGAACGGCTGTATCTGTCTTATGCCAAGGTAAACAGTGATGGGAAGGGAATCCGTCCGTCTTACCTGATCGATACGGTACGGAAGCTTTTTCCGCAGCTTGCGGTGGAATATCCCCAGAACCGCAGCCGCTTAGAGCAGATCGAGGGCAGACAGGAAGGTGCCAGATATCTGGCGGAGGAACTGCGGGAATATGCGGACGGAACGCTGCGGGAAGAGGAACGGCAGGATTTTTATCTCATGTACTGTGCCTATGAAGCAGATCCGGAGGGCAGAGACCGTCTGACGGCGGCAGCATTTAGAAGATATAAGGAGAGCGGTCTGTCAAGGATCGTGGCGAGAGCATTGTACGGTAGGCAGCTGGAGAACAGTGTGAGCCGCTTAGAGACCTATGCTGCCTGCGCCTGCAGACATTTCCTGCAATATGGCCTGTCTCTGCAGGAGAGAGAAGAATTCGGCTTTGAAGTGTCGGATATGGGAAATGTGTATCATGCGGTACTGGAGAATTTCGCAGGAAAACTTGCAGAATCCGGTCGAACATGGTGGGATTTTGATGAAAATTTTGCAACTCAGGCAATCAAAGAAGCAGTGGAAGGTTATGCTGCGACTTATGGGGAGACCGTTCTGCACAGTTCTGCAAGGAATGAATATGCTATTACCCGGATGAGCAGGATCCTGACCCGGACGGTGCTGACACTGCAGCAGCATCTGAAGCAGGGAAGCTTTCAGCCGGACGATTATGAGTTGTCCTTCCGGTTTGCGGAGGATCTGGACAGTATTCATGTGGATCTGTCTGAAGAAGAGAAGATGCACCTGCAGGGACGCATTGACCGCATCGATGTATCGGAGGACGCGGAGCATGTCTATGTCAAGGTCATCGATTACAAGTCCGGCAATAAGAAATTCGACCTGGCGGCACTGTACTACGGCCTGCAGCTGCAGCTGGTGGTATATATGAATGCGGCAATGGAGCTGGAGAGCAGAAAGCATCCGGATAAGGAGATCGTACCGGCGGCACTGCTGTATTATCATATTGATGATCCTACGATAGAGACTCCGGTGGAACTGACCCAGGAGCAGATCAACGAAGAGATTCTGACAAAGCTTCGCATGAACGGTGTGGTGAACAGCGATCCCGCCGTGGTGGAACGTTTGGATCGATTTTTACAGGACAAGTCCAAAGTCATTCCGGTGGAAAAGAAAAAGGACGGAAGCTTCAGTGCCAGATCCGGAATCTTAAGCCGTGAGGAGCTGCATGTGGTATCTGCTTATGTGGATACGAAGATACGCCAGATTGGCAGGGAGATCCTGGACGGTAAAATAGCGGCAAATCCTTACGAAAAGGGAAATGAGGAAGCATGTACCTATTGCGCCTATAAAAAAGTCTGTGGTTTTGACGGCAGTATTCCCGGATATGAGAAGAGGCAGCTGGAGGATCTGGATAAGCAGACGCTGATGCAGCGGATGCAGGACACAATGGAATCGTAGGGCAAAAGGTGCCCGGTGGGAGTGCCTGTTCATCAGAAAGCACGAAGAAAAGTGCCTGCCGCATGTAGAAACAGGGTGGCAGGATAGAGATAAGATAAAGATAAGATAAGAGAATCAGGAACAGAGGTAGTATATGGGAATGAAATTCACCCCGGAACAGCAAAGGGTAATCGAACTGCATAACAGTAATATTCTGGTATCGGCGGCCGCGGGAAGCGGTAAGACAGCAGTGCTGGTGGAACGTATCATCCGCATGATCTGTGACGGAGAACATCCGGCGGATATTGACAGATTACTGATCGTGACATTTACCAATGCCGCTGCAGCGGAAATGAGAGAACGGATCGCCGCGGGCATCATTGCCAGACTGGAGGCGGATCCCGGCAACGAGCATATCCAGAAGCAGTCTGCGCTGTTACATAATGCACAGATCACAACCATTGACAGCTTCAGCCTGTTCCTGATCCGGAACCATTTCAATGAGATCGGACTGGATCCGGATTTCCGCGTGGCGGATGAGGGAGAGATCAAGCTGCTTCAGCAGGAAGTACTGGCGCAGCTTTTAGAGGATGCCTATGCCGGGAAATTTGTCCCGGAAGCCCCGGAACAGTTCCACGCCTGTGTGGAGTATTTCTGCCCGGGAGGCAGGGAGAGCGTGCTGGAGCAGCATATTCTGAATCTGTCCCGGTATGCGGGAAGTTTTCCCTGGCCTGCGGAATGGCTGGAGGAGCGCAAAAATGACTATGCCGCAGGAGATATGGAAGCACTGGTTCACAGCGATTACGGACAATATCTGACGGAACGGGTGAACCGTACCGTGGAGGGATGCCTGGAAAAACTGCGGGAAGTAAAGCGGCTGTGTGAACTACCGGACGGCCCGTATATGTACGGAGAACTGACGGAGGCAGAGATCGAGCAGCTGGAGAGACTGACATCCTGTAAGGACCTGGAGGAACAGGCGGCCAAAGTTCCTACGGTGACATTTGGACGCCTTCCTTCCAAGAAGGATGACAGTGTGGATCCTGCCAAACGCGAACTTGCCAAAGCAATTCGAAACAGTGTGAAGGATACCTTAAGTGACCTTTCAGAGAGCTATTTTAAGACCCCGTTAGAACTGGCGGTGGAGCAGGGAAAAGCCTGCAGAGAGCCGCTGCGAATACTGCTTGACCTGGTACTGGAATTCGACAGAAGGCTTCTCGCAGCCAAGCAGGAGAGACATCTGATCGACTTTTCCGATATGGAGCATTATGCGCTGCAGATCCTGTTAAAGCGGGAAAAAGTGGAAGAAACCGGCGGCACAGGAACGGATCACGCCGAAACGAAATATCGTATTGTGCCAAGTGACGTTGCAATGGAGTACCGCCAGTATTTTCAGGAGATCCTTATTGATGAGTACCAGGACAGTAACCTGGTGCAGGAGTATCTGTTAAGCGCTATCTCCGGGGAAGAAGAGGGTCGTTACAACCGCTTCATGGTAGGTGATGTAAAGCAGAGCATCTATAAATTCCGTCTGGCGAGACCGGAGCTTTTCCTGGAAAAATACGACACTTATCAGGAGACCGGGGATCTGTGCCGGATCGATCTGGCGAAGAACTTCCGAAGCCGCATACAGGTGGTGGATGCGGTAAACGATGTATTTTCCCGGATCATGAGCAGGGAGATTGGCGGTATCGCTTACGATGACAAGGCGGCACTGTATCCAGGGGCAACCTATCCTGCCGCGGAGGATCCTGCGTATGGCAGTGAAGCTTTACTGGTCCGGAAGCCGGAAAAGGGAGAGCGCGAAGAGAGCGGCACAGGGGAGCAGCATGCCGAGGGTGCGGGAGTCCTTGTGGATTACGATAATGTACGACAGTTGGAAGCGCTCGCCATTGCCGCCCGTATAAAACAGCTGAAGGGCAGTCTGAAGGTGATGGAGAAATCTACGGGAGAACTGCGTCCGGTGCGGTATTCGGATATGGTCATCCTGCTTCGCACCACCAGCGGCTGGGACGAAGAATTCAAAAAGATACTGGAACAGCAGGGAATCCCTGTCTACATCACATCTAAGACCGGATATTTCGGGGCGCTGGAGGTGCAGGAGCTGTTGCAGTTTTTACGGGTGCTGGACAATCCAAGACAGGATATCCCGCTGTTTGGCGTGATGCAATCCGTCTTCGGTGGATTCACCCAGGAAGAGATCGCGCAGATCCGCAGTGGCGGGGAAGGGCATTCCAGAAAACGGATGACGCTATATGAAGCACTGAAGGAAGTAGCACAGAGCAGTCGGACGGTGGAAGAGGGAGAAGAAACAGAACTTTCTTTCAAAGCAAAAGAATTCTTACAGCGTATCGATCACTACCGCAACCTGACGCCTTATACCTCCATTCGCGACTTGTTGCAGCGGATCCTGGATGACTATGACTATCTGAATTATGTGACTGCACTTCCCACCGGCAGCAAGCGGCGTGCGAATGTAGAGATGCTGCTTACGAAGGCATCCGCTTTCGAAAAGACCAGTTATTTCGGACTGTTCCACTTTATCCGTTACATGGAGCAGCTGGAAAAATATGACGTGGATTACGGTGAGGCGGATACTCTGGATGAAAATGCCGATGTGGTCAGGATCATGAGTATCCACAAAAGTAAGGGACTGGAATTCCCGGTGGTATTTGTCTCCGGACTGTCGAAACGCTTCAACATGCAGGATGCAAACCAATCTCTCATCGTGGACATGGATCTGGGAGTTGCGGTGGATTATGTAGATTCCGTACGACGTATTAAAAATAAGACTCTTCGCCGGGCAGTCCTATCTGCAAAAATGAAGGAAGATAATCTGGCGGAGGAATTGCGTGTGCTCTATGTGGCACTGACCCGTGCCAGAGAAAAACTGATCTTAACCGCGGTATTGGACAAGGCTGACGAAAAGTGGGAGCTGGCGCAGATGACCGGACAGGAGAGGCTGACTTATCTGGATTTCTGCGAGGCGGGAAGCTATATGGATTTCCTACTGCCGATCCTGCCGAAGACGGGAATCGCGGTGAAGACACTGAGAACGGAGGACCTGGCGGCAGAGGAACTCGGAGAGCAGCTGCGCATGGGCGATCGCAGAGAACAGCTGCGGCTGATAGCCTGTGGAGAGACACCTTTGACCGGGGACCCGGAAGAAAATGAGCGGAAGCTTATGCATCTGCGGGAGCGTTTTGCTTATCAATATCCACATCCCGGGTTACAAAAGCTGTATACCAAAACAACAGTGTCAGAGTTAAAGATCGCAGCCATGGCGGAAAAGGACGAGGCGGCATTCCATACCTTTGAAGAAAAAGAAGTGGTTCCCTATATCCCGGGATTCCGCAGAGAGCAGGAGAAGGTCAGCGGAGCAGTGCGCGGTAATGCGTTTCACCGTACCATGGAGCTTCTGGATTTCACATATCTATTCACAGAATCCGGGCTGTTCACCGGATGTCCGAACAACTATGAGGAATATCGCAGAGGACTGGACAAGAATCGGTTACAGAACCGACTGGAAGAATTCTTACAGCGGGAAACGATATCTTTACGCCTGACGGAGGAATATGCCAAAGCAGTCAGTCTGCCGAAGATCCTCAATTTCCTGGAGCAGGAGCTGGCATACCGCATGTGGCGTGCGCAGGAACAGGGGCTTCTATACAGAGAGCAGCCCTTTGTGCTGGGCATTGATGCAAAACGCCTGGATCCGGACCTGCCCGAGGGAGAAAAGGTGCTCATTCAGGGTATCATTGACGTCTTTTTCATAGAAGACGGCGAGATTGTTCTGCTGGACTACAAGACCGATGTGATCGACTCCCTGGAAGCCCTCTGGAACCGCTACAACGTCCAGATTCAGTACTATGAGGAAGCGTTGACGAAGCTGATGCAGATGCGCGTGAAGGAGCGGATCCTGTATTCCTTCTATCTAGAAAAGTATAAGTAAAAACTCAAAATTAACGAAATGGAAGATAAAATTCGATATAAGTAAATGAAATGTTGATTCTTTCCGCGGAACTTGTTATACTTATAATGGAAACGGAGGTTGAGATTATGTATGCTATGGAATTTGCACAGGTCGGAGAGAATATACAGCATCTTTTGGATGAGAGACGTATGACACAACAAAATCTTGCGGAGGCATTGGGAATTTCCAAACAAGTCGTGAACAAGATTATAAAGGGGAATAAAGCTATTAATGTAAAGGAAATTGCAGAGATAGCACAGATACTGGGAGTTTCGGCGGATGATTTATTGATGGTAAGAGATACGAACACTGCACCTGACAGCTTAAGCTTTATGGGAACGGTACAGGATGAGGATACATTACAAAAGATCAACCGGATCAGAGAAGCGATCGATGAAATCCATATGTTGGAAGGGGTATTACATGACAAATGAATTGAATGAACTGGAAGTAAGAGAGATCAAGAATCTTGCAAAGGAAAAGTTGGGACTTTGCAGTAAAACGAATGATATTATCGGAACACAGATTTTTTCCATACTAAGTATGTATGCACGGGTAATCTATTATCCCCTGGGACAGGAGGCTCCATGGGGATTTACCCGAATCAGCGGTTCCAGAGACGATGCAGCTCTGGAAAAGCCTTTTGTAGCTATTAATTCGTCTATTTCTATGGATCGTCAAGTCTTTGCGGCAGCGCATGAGTTATACCACATCTGGTTTGAACAAAATCCTGATATTTTACCGGCAGATTTATTAAATGAACAGAACAAAGAAGTGAATGAAAAAAAGGCAAATCGGTTTGCAGCAGAATTTTTGGTGAGTGAGCAGTTGCTTTGTCAGGAAATTGAACTTTATCAGATACAGGAAATTACAATTAAAAACATTTTGCAATTGGCCGCTTTATTTACTGTTCCTTACCGAACCATGGTAAAAAGACTGTATGAGATCAGACGGATTACACAGGCACAGCAGATAATCTTTTTAAACGAGACAGAAGAAAACATTGAGATATATTCCAAAAAATATTCTATTCCAAAACAGGCGGCAGATGAGCGGGTAACATTGGATAATCTCACGGAACTTGCGGTGGAAGCTTATGAAAAGGGATATATCACTTATGAAAAGCTGGAATATTTATTAGAATTCAGTAATCTGATTCCGGCGGATCTGGGAATAAAAAAGAAGGATTCCTAATATCGCTATCTTTATGATATTTTACCGATGGTTGCGGCACATATCTATATGCATACGCATGCACAGGGGGAGGTTATGATGCCCTCTAGTGCCATACAGCAGTTAAATGAACTTATTGCAGAAGGAAAAGTAGTCCTTGTAAATGAATGTAATCTTAAAATGGCAGATAAGGCAGTGTATGCTGCAACTTATGAAAATCTTGTCAAAGTGATGATAGATTCACGCAGACCTAATAAAAATAAGGGAGAAGTATGTTCTCTGGCGTATGCAAAGGCAACCGGAATTCCGGTGTTTGCGACAGATGAAATGAATCTCTAGCCAATCATTGATACACAGTTGAACACGGGAATAGATGATATTACCTGTATACGAATCGTGGACATTATTGAAAAGGCATATCAGGGTGAAATCGCAGTACCGAGAAAAGTATGTAAGGCACTTTGGATCATTTGCGGAAAACTGAAGGAAACATTCGACCGGGAAATCTGGCCGTTAGAATAAAAAGGAGATATCCATAATGGATATCTCCTTTCAGACTGTAGACAAAGCTCCTTCCTGTGAGGGAGCTTTGTCTACAGTCTGTTTATTTATCGTTATCTTCTCTTTTCCGAATCATGCCTCTTACTTTTTATAGTACCATCTTCCTGTATAGGGTGCAAGTCGTCACTGATGGTTCGTATAAATAATTTTACGCGTTTTTGCTGTATTTTTAAAGGTGCAAGATTTGTATAATTCCGATAATTGTAGTATACTGTAGGAAAAGAATTTTCGTAACACATCAGTTCACCATGTATTACAGAAAAGAGGTTATATTTCAAATGAAAAAGCAAAGCAAAGTAACCAGTCAGTCTGCCATGCTGCAGCAAAACACAAGATCAACCTATCGGATACTGATCATCAGCATCGTTATGCTGATCCTGTTCATCGGATCCAACATGTATCTGAGCCGGATCAATTCCCAGCAGCTGGAAGCTACCATGTATCTGAACCAGTATCGTCTGGGTTCCAAGACGCTGACCGCTGCCGTACAGTCTTACGCAGTCACCGGAGACCAGACCTACTATGACAATTATATGAAGGAATTAAACGAGGACAAAAATCGTGACATTGCCTGGGAAGGTCTTCAGAAAGACGGTCTGACCGACAATGAATGGGCACTGTTAAACCATATTGCTGAAATGTCCAACGGTCTGGTTCCTCTGGAAGAAGAAGCCATGGATAAGGCCGGTTCCGGAGATACACAAGCAGCTATTTCTTATGTATTTGGTGAGGAATATGAATCTACCGTACAGGAGATCACTGCAACCACAGATAATTGTATCAATGATATCCAGGCACGTATGGCTCAGAAGCAAAATACTCTGAATCTGATAATGATCACTACCATGGTGATTTTCATTCTCTGCTTCCTGACCATTGCCCGCAAGATTGTCACCACACTGACCTTTGCAAAACAGGAACTGCTGATTCCCATTGTAAAAGTATCCGAGCAGATGAAAGTACTTGCGCAGGGACATTTTGACAGCCGTCTGGATCTGCCGGAGGATGACAGTGAAGTCGGCATCATGGTGCAGGCCGTTCATTTCATGAACGACAACTTTACCAAGATGATCACCGAGATTTCCGAGATCTTAGGTCAGATGGGTCAGGGCAATTACCGTGTAGAGCCTACGGAAGAATATGTCGGTGACTTTGTACAGATCAAGGATTCCATGGTGAAGATCATTGCCGATATGAAGAAGACACTGTCCACCATTCAGGTCAGCGCACAGGAGATCGATGGTGGTTCCGAGCAGCTGGCACAGGCAGCTACCGATCTGGCAGAAGGTTGTACCGCACAGGCCTCCAAGATTTCCGAAGCATCCCAGATGATCGACGCTATGGCAAAGAGTATTGAAGAAAAAGCCAGAGTTGCACAGGAGACCGCAGATATCTCCAAGCAGTCAGCACAGACGGTTGCTGATGGCAATGCCAAGATGCAGGAACTGAAAGTCGCAATCGGTGAGATCAGTAAATGTTCCGAGGAGATTCGTTCTATCATTCAGGTCATTGAGGATATCGCTTCCCAGACCAACCTCCTGTCACTGAATGCCTCCATCGAGGCTGCCCGTGCCGGAGAAGCAGGCCGCGGATTTGCTGTCGTAGCCGAGCAGGTCAAGAATCTGGCGGAACAGTCCACCGAGGCTGCCGGAGAGACCACAAAGCTGATCGAGAGCACCATCGATGCTGTCAACAAGGGAATCGCCATTGCAGAAGAAACCGAAGCCAGCATGGATCAGGTAATGGAAGAAGCCGAGGCTTCTACCAAGCGTATGGTTGATATGGCACAGGCCCTTCAGGCTGAAGTGTCCAGCGTCCAGCAGATCGATGAAAACATCGCTCATGTGGCCGGAATCGTGGACAACAACTCCGCATCTTCTCAGGAGACCGCCGCTGTCAGCGAAGAACAGTCCGCGCAGGTACATACTATGTTACAGCTGATGCATCAGTTCCAGATCTAGTTTTCAGAATGATAAAGCCTGAGTGCTTCTAAAGAAGCCTCAGGCTCAGACTGTAGACAAAGCTCCTTCCTGTGAGGGAGCTTTTCTTGTGTCATGACTGCAAAAATTATGTACTTACAA
>ENA-UEQX01000141-UEQX01000141.1-human-gut-metagenome-genome-assembly--contig:-NODE-141-length-49127-cov-58.583609_pt1 | contig 49127 bp, 44 predicted proteins | sample MGYA00242952_ERZ507952 | MGnify/ENA primary metagenome ERZ507952 (study PRJEB26167, sample SAMN06115425) | human gut metagenome | host: Homo sapiens | place: China:Sichuan | collected 2015-04-07... | reverse complement strand
GATACTATTAGGTTCATAGTGACAGTCGCTATTGTTGTATATAAAGGTTTAATACCTGTAGTTGGCCGAATACTTACCGTCGTAGTTCTTGAAAATAGACCACCGGAGAGATTCGAAGGGTACATCTTTGTCTGTTTCTGGATTATGCCATGTACCTTCCTCGAAAACAGGATCTTTAACCTTTACCCCAAGAAGAGCTGCACTTGATTCTTTCTTAAGCTGGGCATCATCCAACATTTTCATAAAGAACAGGTATGTCATCTGTTCAAGAATTGTTATGGAATTTGTGATACCTCCAGTCCAGAAAGTATCCCATATATTATCAATCTGATTCTTAATTTCTCCGGTTATCATAAGTTATGTTTTTTCGTTTCTTGCAAAGATAAGAATTATAGATTAACACTAAAAAATCAGAACACTTCAAATTTAAAATCACTACTATAATATACTATCCCCTTTTCCATATTTAAAAGCTGTATTAGAATTTATTTGCTTATAAATATATAGACATCAATTTTTAACATATTTCCTAAATGCTGATATAGTTTGAAATATGCCATATGCTATAAAAATTTTCCCTAATAAGTAACTAAATACAGCTAATATTCCGACAAAAGCATTAGGATTAGATCTCAAAAAAGAAATTAAGTCATTCATTCCACTGGGTAACCAAAAATAGCTCAAAAAATTCTCCCAAAAGAAATATTTTAGAAAACAATCGTTTTGACACAGATAAAAGATATAATAAAAGACAAAACCTGTAATAATAGTAAACCTTACACCTCTAATCCAACTTAGACCATGATTATTTGATAGTTTATTCAACCATAGCATTAATAAATCAGAAGTATTGTTTTTCCAATTTAATGTATGTTGGTATGCATCCAATTCGTATGACTTAAATATCAATGCTTGAATTCTGTCTTTATTATCTTCTGCACAATACTTTAAGTGGCGATATATTTCCCTCTTCTTTATCCAAAAACGTTCATCTTTCTTTAAGTATGGGACAATTCTTTCAGGTGAAGGCCATTTGAGATTAGTATATTTTATTCCGATTAAAGACGAATCCAATATTTGTATATTAGTAAAAGACGCTAAATCTAAACTATCAAAAATCATAGCCCCCAAATAAATTGGACCTAAACAACAAAAATATGATTTATCGTCTGGTAAGTATGAACCTAAATTCATAAATGAAGTCGTTCCTTCATTCACAAAATTCATGAATAGAACAGTATGAGCTGATATATTTATAAATCGTAGATTTGCATTTTTATTAAATCCGCTTAATGTAAGCCTATCCTGTAATTTAAATCCCATAAACAGAATCTCTCCTAATAGTTGAGGAGTTACGGCAATTTCGATTTCATCCAAAAGACTGCCATAGTCGGATGTAAAATAAGCTTGTTCTTTTACTGTTATATCTTTTATAACTATTTTTCCTTTAGATCTATCTTTATACTTTGCACTATATCTACAATTAATTTTTGCTTCAAATACAGTCTTTTCAATACAAAATACTTTACTGGAAATAAGTATTATTTCTGCACTCTTTTGTATCTGAGAGAAACGTAAATTCAATCCATTTTTAAAAGCGGAATCTTTAATTTCCAATGAGCCTATTTGAGCTTTTTCTATGTTTAATTTTCCGTGAAATATTCTATTAATATAAAGATTGCTAAATTCAGATTCGTATAGATTTATACAAGAGTTATCTAAATCTAGCCACATAAATGAATCTAATATTAAGTCACTTATTTTAGACTTTGATATATTAAAGATATTACAAGTACAACAACTAATCTTACAATCAGTTATGCATGTATTATCAATATCTACATGAAAGTTATATTCTTGAAGACTATTTTTACCTATATATAATGTATCAATTTGGGAATTGGAGAAACTTAAACCAACTTCTATAAAGGAAGCACTACCATGTATGCTTACTGTAAAGAAAGAACCATTAATCAGACAATTTTGAAATTTAAAGTTACGTAAAGATGTGATATTACCAATAGACACGTTATTTTTAAAAGTGCAGTTGGAAAAAATAGTATCTTCAAAAGAATCATTAATTTCCACATCAGTTTCATAAATCTTGTCAGTAATAGTTTTCATAATTTAAAATCCTCAAATTTCAACTTTGGTAATCAATTTACAATCAGCACAAACGTTCTTTACTTTGTTTATAATCAAAGCTCTAAGTTAATAATAATAACTGGAAAGAACAAAAAATAAAACAGGAAACCTTTTTATCGGTTTCCTGTTATAATTACCATTTCGTTTTTACTCTCAGTACTATCTTTCCTCCATCAATTTCCAACCATGCCTTTTTTATCTTGTCAGCCCCCAAAACACCAGCACTCTCTATGTAAGCTTTAATAAACTCAGGCTGCTCCATAGAATAAGTGCATCGTAGTGGAACTTTAGGGAATTGGGTAGGCATCCTAAAGCCTTCATATCCTTCTCCAGTTATCATATAAGCATCAGCATCCATAATCATATCCACTGGATCAGATTTATAATCAATTCCACGATAAAAATACATGGCTACTGTTTTCCCTGCTATATAGAGTTTGAATATTACCTTGTTTTTTCCAACATAAGCATCCAAATCTTCCTGCACCGCTTTTTCAATTTCAGCTATAGTCTGTTTTTCTGTGTCATAGATTTTGCTTGTGATAAATAGTTTCATAGTTTTCCTCCTTTAGATTTTTGTGATTTAATGTTTAGTGTAATTCCCATTTTTCCCTTCAGGAATGATATAAGTCCCGAATAAGCGTCAACCCTTAACCTTTCTCTCGGTATGATTTCCAGAGCTTCCTTTAAGGTTAGATTGATGCAGAGTCCGGTTGAAAAAGAATCACCGTATCTAGCTTGTAATGCTTCAATATCTTTCTTATATTTTTCAGGGATAGGTTTGGCAATTGTACTACTTTTTTCGATGTCATCAGGTGTAGTTTCTCTAACCTGACGCTCTGACGATTCTTCTAAAGTACCATCAAAGAATATATTCATAAGATTTCCCCACATGAGAATAAGTATTATTTTTGTCATTAGTTAGAGTTTCAATCCACCGGAATCGCGTTTTGTCATTTTCAGAAAGTAGGTATATAAAAATAACGCACCAGGATTTAATGTCCCAGTGCGTTACATTCTGCTATAACTTAATCTAATCTTTTCTTTTTACTTCTATTTCTTTACCGTAAATGAAGACTACTTCATCAGTCCTATCTTTTCTATAAAAATGCGCTAGAAGTTCAACATTCTTAGTAAAACTGTTACTACGTTCTCGTATTATTTCGACCTTTTCTACTTTAGTACTATCCCCACTTTCTGCACTTCTTATTAACAAATCAGAGGATATTTGAGTTCCATCTATATATGCTCCTATCTGTTGAGTGGCTTTAACTTTAGCTATCCGAAACATGATACTGGATGAAGGATAAGTTTTGTTGGATAATGATACAACTGAAATAATATATGTCTTATCATAATCTTCAACTAATTTTATTCCTTCATATTTTTCTTGTTCGTATTGCCTTTTTAGAAAATTAATGAAAGCTGTCTTTTCGGTATTAATACTTTGTGAATATCCATTAAATATAAAACTACTTAATATCATCAAATTCTGAAATAATATTATAAATCTCTTTTTTAATGAATTCATATCCGTTTGGATTAAAAGGTTCTATCTTTATAGATTTTAAGTTATTAGTTTCTTCATCAGAATAATATAAATCCACTTTTACAGCCTCAATATCGGGAAAATATCTGGTGTTAATTTTGGATCCTAAATAACCAGATTCGTTTCTTTTTACATTGCTATAAACAATCCCCTTTTTCTTGAACTCTTCTATTTTCTTATTCCAATCATTCATTACACTGGGGCGTACTGTATATAAACCTTCGAAGTTCGTCTTAATTCCATCAACCACTATCCAATTATGAACAAGTAAATTTCTATATTTTAAATATACCTTTTTGAATAGTTCAAATCCTTTAGAATCTCTGAAATATAATGGTTTACTATCTGAATGTAATGATTTCTCGTAATATCTTAATCTTAATTTATTATATGTTTTTGTTTCTTGTTTACTTAAAGATATAGCTTTTAAAGTTGTTTCTATTAAGTCGTTCATTACTTTATAATTAGAATTTAGTTTAGGAAAAACTAATGTTTTAATTTCTGTATTAAAATTATCTAACAGTTCTCCTGGTAATGACGTTTTCACTCCAGCAAAAAAAGCATCCATCTCATTCATAACAGCCATAGGTTCTGAATGTACTAATTCAAAATCAAAAATTCTTGGATTCATAGATAAAAGTTCAATACATAAATTTTTTAGTATTTTAATTTCACTTTTCCTGTTAAATTCCTCTTTTTTTAGTTCAATATTAAAGGCTTTGCCATTAAAAGAGACACTCATCCCTTTGCTTTCACAATAGGAAGATAGCTTGTTAAGTGAAACGACAGATTCAACTAAAATAGAATACATTCCATTCTCTAATAGTGACGAATTGAGAACGTTGTATTCTTTAATATTCCCTTGTGTCAAAGATACTATTTCATCTGATACTAATACATCATTCTCTATCTTTGTAGATGAAGATATAAATGTACCAAAAGCGTCTTCCAAAGCACTTCTTAATGCGATTTTAGTTGCTTCATCTTCCGTTGTTCCTTGACCGGATGATAATACTTTAATGTCTTGTGCACTCACAAATAATACACATAAACTCAATACAATAAATGCTGTAAGTTTTTTTAATGTTACCATAACAATAAATTTTCTATAATATTAACTGGTTGTAAATTACTGGATAAAAAATTGAAGCCTAATTGAATACAAGTATTAAGTAAACTGGCTTCATTCTGTTCTTTCTGTATCTTTAAGGCTTGTTCATGTTCATATTGTTTCAACATAAATTCCCATTCTTTCTTTTCATCTTCTTGTAACTTTTTATCTATCTCTGTCAAGAGTTTGTCTATTTCTTGTTGATTTTCTTTATTAGGATTCATCTGTTTTAAATAGCTGATAGCCGTATTAGCTCCTTCTTTGTTGGGATTACTAATCCATTCCTGTTTTGCTTGGAGCAGCAGAGTATAGTTTTCATGACTGATTTTTTCTGAATAAATTGTTTTCATATGGTTTAAAACTTCATCGAAACAATCAACTCCATAGGGAACTAACGACAATTTATAGAGAGCCTTATCAAACTCTTTGTTTTTGGTGTATAAGTCTGATTCCTGAATAATACTACCACAACGTTGAGAATAATAGGCAAATATGCGATCCTTAGCTTTTTCTATAAATTGGGAATATGAATCATTTTGTTTTATCTGAGTAAAAGCATTTAATAATGATTTTACTTCTGTTGTTCCAATACCAATATAAGTTTTTGATAACGTCGAATATATAATATTATCAACAGCATCACCAATTTTATAAGTCACTTCTATCTTCTGTGAAATTCTTTGCGGAAGTCCTTCAATGATATTCTTTTCTACAATGTGTATCTTAGCTGTCAAATAGAATCTGTCGCTGTAGTTTTTACCTAATACATTATTTTCAGAGAGTAAATATGAAACTCTATCAGATAAGTATTCCCGACAATTTTGCGGTAAAGATGAATTTTCTGGTATATAAACATTGATTGCTATTCTGCTGGTTGTATTGGGATATACTTCCAATGATATCAATACTAGTAAGCTGTAAATGAATAAATACTTTTTCATAGCTATTTTTCTCCTATGACTAAGGTTGCCTTTCCTAGTCCTTGCATAATGATTTTTGATGTAATGTTATAAGGTGGCTCTTGTAAGTGTTTTTGTAATCCCCTTACAAAACCTCTTGCATCTAAAGCTCTGTTTTTCTGTATTAAGGGAATACGCACTTGTTCAAAATGAGCAAAATTTTCAGTCGCATCACTTAGATTATACTGTCCCTTTACTGTGTTTTGAGATAACCACTCCTGAATATGCCAAAGCAATTCATCATCTTGAAATTCTGTTTCAAGATTTGTTATTGAATTATCCCATACTTGTATGTTTAGGGCTATTTCTCTACCGTTTGCTTGTAAGTCTTGGTAGAATTTATCCATCTGTTCATCGAATTTTTTAATATGCTTCTTTATTGTATTTTCAATCTGAATAGGAATAACGTCTTTATTCCTCTCACTCGTTCCGGTAGCTGTTGAAATTCGTTTATTGGTATAAGTATCAAAGGCTTCCATTGTGAAAGTAATAGCCTCCTTAGTTACATTCCAGTTTATTTGAATCAATATATCTGACATTACACGTTGTTTAAGTATATCAAGCGGTGAAATAGCCAGTGCTGCATTATTTGTACTGCTATATGTTACTTGGTTTTCTGCGATACTGGTATTTAATGATTTGGTTGCTTGTTCTGCATCTTTCAGGCTATAACCTTGTTCTGTCAATAATTCTCCTATTTTACTGATTACCGGATTTAATTCACTATCTTCTAGAAAAGCTCTTTGATAATCAGAATAAGAGACTACTTCTCCTTGATTATCATAAGTTTTTGTGAAATAACGAGAAGCGCACCAATTATCACTTGGAAGAATCATAATTGTTGGTTTTTTAGCTTTTTGACCCCAAAGTGACAAAGAAGACAAAAATAAAATAAGGATTATAAATTTCTTCATATCTATTCGATAGTTTAATTATTAAACATTTTGAATATCTTTATTATATTCTTAGCACCCTTTACTTTTTCATCTTGTCTTCTCTGATTTTCCATGTCTTGATAAACCTCCCGTTGAAAATTGGAGTATTCATTACTAGACATAGCTTCATATTTATTTATAGCTTTTTTTCTATCTATAAATCCTATCAAACATGGAATTCCTATCAACACTCCCAAGGTTCGTAATATATATGACCACCACGCTTCAGTTGTTAGTACTTCTCTAGTTCCTTTTTGAGTACCAAATAACCAATATTCATATTCTTCCGTTTCATACATATCATAGAATTCTGATAAAAGAAAGCCTATGAGGAAAATAAGAATGGAAAATATCAACCAATTTCTATAAGAAGAACAAGCACTACGATGTTTCTGGAGCAATTCATTTCGTGATAAGCCAATAATCTGTTTCTGTTTGTGTTTTGTATATGCTACAGCTATACATAATACAATGACTATAAAAATAAATAAAGTAAACATACTTAAGATAGCATTATATTATACTTATAAGCCCCCGAAGTCAGTATTAAATTTTAAACAAAGAAGGCGTGAGGACTTTTCCTACTCTATCCATCGAAAACAGGTATCGCCAAACACCTCGTGAAGATGAATAAAAAGAAACAATACTCCCACGCCTGTATGATATATGTACCTATACAGCATGGGCTATACAGGAAAACATATACAAACAGAAAATGAGCGTAATATTGTCCTTCATCCCTTCACTATTGAAATTGGCGATTTCGTTTTCAGGATAAAAGCAAAAAACGCTTTCTATTATGATCCAACCATTTCTCCGGTCAGACTTTACAAATATACGTTTTTTGTTCAATATTACGCTCGATAAAGAGTATTATTTCTTTCAAATATAAGATTTTTAGATGTTTTATAGACGGAAAATAATATTATATTTCTTTCCTAATGTTGTCCCAGTAGATAAATGGGATATTGTATTTATATCTTATAACTTGATAAAATATCTAATAATCAAACATTTATCTTATTTTCTGTATTATTAGTTATACTGTCCCACTAATAGTATAATACAAAGCTGGGACAAGGGTAAGAGTTAGAGTATTATTACATAACCGACAGGATAATGGAATAATTTATTTAGGGAATTCTATCTTTTATAAAGATTTTTCAACTCTTTGTAGATTTTTTATTCCACCCTTCAGGTGCTATGTATATACTCCTTAACCCTAACCCTCAAAGAAGAAAAAAAGAGACCACCAGCAATCGGTAGCCTCTTTCTACATTAATCAATAATATCCAATTCAGTCTAATTCTATTCCTTTATATCAGCTAAATCCGGAATACCAGAAATTCATCATTACACTGGTTTCCAATGTGATACTCATCCTGATTTTGCAATCGTATGTCATTACCTTAAAATCCGAAATTACGTTCACAATAAGTTTCTGTAACCATCCATTGACAGTCCTTCATCCTGAAATCATATTTTTCCTCTAGTGTTTCAAGGTAATCTTCAAAATCATCATACCTTTCTGATTCCTGCATTTGTTCTTCCGTAAGCTTGATTCTAATGACTTCTCCAACCGAAAAGTCTAAGATGATAATGTAGTTTGTTTCCATATTCTTTCTTATTATCTAAGTTCATATCTTTTAATTAATACACTTACTTGCGATGGCTGGAAACTTTTTCCCTGGGAAGTTACAAATCCTTCCTTGTTCAAAATTCTCGCCATTTCAGATAATGATTTTTCCTCTTTAACCAAGACTCTCAGATATGCAGCAGCTCGTTTGTTGTTTGGATTATCGAGAGCTTTCATTCTGTTAGTCCTGTTGCTGTTTTCGATAGCCTGATCCAGTTTCTCTAAAAGATTCTCCGGTTTTCCAAGCTTACATCCTCTTGCCTTCTTGGCCTCCAATGACTGTTTTGTTCTCTGTGATATAAGTCCAGCCTCATATTCAGCTATACTACTTATGATATGAAGGACAAGTTTGTTAGCTTCCGGAAAATCACAGAATATGATTTCCACATCACTCTCCAAGAGTTTGCTTGTGAATGCTACATTTCTGGAAAGTCTGTCAAGTTTAGCCACTATCAATGTAGCCCCTGTTTTTCTACATTCACCCAAAGCTTCTGAAAGTTTAGGTCTGTCAGATTTTCTTCCACTCTCTGTTTCGATATATTCAGAAATTGGAATTGTGTCCTTCAGATATTTGTGTATTATTTCTCTCTGCGCCTCTACTCCAAGTCCCGAACTTTGTTGTTTCTTCGTGGACTGTCTGAGATAGGCGACATATTTCTGCTTCTCCATATTTATTTAACATTTCATTAACACTCTTCACGGATACTAAACGAACGTTCAATACCCATTAAGTTCGTCACATAAAACACGAAATCCTGAGAATTTCGGATTTTCAGATTTTCCTACTTTTCCCAGGATTCGTTTTCTCACAGATTTTCTAAAGCTCTATAATATGATATTCTTCAGAAATCCGTTTTTCATAGTCTTCCGTTTTCTCCACATTCTCATCTATCACAGAAACGAGTATGTCTACATAAACGTCTTCTATAATTTTCTCTTCTCCCTCAGAATCGGGAATAAGATGTATTTCGAAAAGATCTGTTCCCTCGTTCAGGATTATTCTTACTGTTCCTGTATGTTTGAATCCCTGACAATGAAACTCCAGACCTCCTTCAATCACTTTCATACTCTCAGGATTAATACCCCAAGACATAAATATTGTAATCTGAGTTTTTAGTATTGACCAGATATATCTGGTCAATTCCAAGTTATAATCATTATTTTCCATACATAATCATATATAAGGTAAACACTCATTTTCCACTACGGCCTTCAGTTTCTTTGCTACCTCATGTGAAGCTTTGTTTCTTGCATCGTAGTATCTGTTCTCGTCTGCCTGTACATTTATAATTTCTCTTATCAGTCTGAACAGGTTCTGTTGTAAAGTCGGATGATAATACTTCACCGACTCTGCAAACATTTTATAATCAAAGCACGTATTGTTCAGTGCATCTTCTAAAGCCATAGCCGCTTTGTATTCACGACTTTGTTCAAGTGCATATCTTTCCATAATTCTTCTTCGTCATTAAATTCGTGATACTCATTATATATTCTCTCAAAATCCTCTTTCTTTAACCGGGGATAATTTGTTTGATACATTTCATAAAGATCTTCCACTGACATTTCCGGATCACAACTTAGTATATCCCAGATTTCAGTTTCAGCATCTATCTCAAAATATCGATGATAATATCCTGACTCAAGATTTTCATGAGGATAGACTGACAGACAATTCTCTATAATGTGTTCTACCAGTCCCAGACAATTCAAAAGGTCTTTCTTTACTGTAAACTCGTGTTCTGTGTGTGGATCATAATACCCACAGCTCAGATTCAGACAACTTACTTTCAGACCTTTCTCCTTCAGTTCAAGCACATCAGTCATCATACCAAACTCTTCATTATATCCGAAGGCATCAAAACCGATGTCCTTTAAAAATTCATCGCTGCACAGTGAGGTATATGATATATTTGTAATCAGGTCTTCATATCCTCTTCTGTCAGGCTCAATGACAAATCTCGCATCTTCAAAGAAACCCATATCCGCATTTCTGCTCCCTATACATCCGATTTCCTCTGATACGAAAAAAGCAACTTTCATACATTCATATTTTTCCAGACACTTCAAGGCAATCCAGATGCCATTCTTATCATCAGCTCCAAGCCCTTCTCTCCGTCTGTTCTTGGGACTATATCCGCATATGATATCCTCTGTTTCTATTACCTTGAAATCTTTTGAATGTTCTCTCTGCACCTGATCAAGATGGGCTACAATACAGGGATAAGTTTCTGAATTTCCCTTTATCATATATAAGTTTCCCACATGATCATTCTTTATTGTTACTCCAGGGATATGCTCCTTCACATATCCCTTTATAAACTTCTTCATAACCTTTTCGTTTCCACTAGGGCTATGGATTTCATATAGTGTCTTCAATAAATTCATACTGCAATTTTTATTAGTTGATAACCGAATGGAAGATTGAATTCATTATCAATCAGGTCAAACAGATCGTTTCCAAAACGATGAAGTTCTCCTTTTTCCCAAAGTTCATCAGCAGATCTCTCTGATATGGTTTTTCTTTCATATTCACCAAGACCGCTATTCCACTCATAGAAATAAGTGATATCTTCTTCATTCTCATAGTATTCTTCATCATAGTAAGAGTAATACCAGTTTTCCCGTTTATAAGTGGATTCTGCATCGTCCAGACAATCATAAGTACAATAGGTTTCTTCTGTAACCTCTGAATACCGGCCATCGGATGTCACAAAATATTTTCCACATTCAGGACATCTCTGTACATCATCCTTGTGGTGATACTCATCAATGCTGTCTACCCAGATGAAATCATCAAGGTCATCCGCATCACAGTAATATTCCGTTCCTCCTACATATACAAGAACCGTCTCATTACAATAGTATCCGTGATAGTCATCATATTCTCTTTTACTATTTTCCAGACAATCATCTGTAATTCCAAGATCCAGATTTCCTGCACCGAAATTATCGGCCACCATCTTGTCCATATCATAACATTTGAATGAATCCTGATAACTGAGCGTGTCCTCCCAGTCCAGATTACACTCTATGGAAAATTGTCTGTCTGATAAGGAATGTTCGTTGATGTCGACGAATGCTCTTGCATCACCACAGCCAGCTCCAACTTTCTTGTATCCGTCAATATAACCTCCAGAAATTAAAGCTTCTATCAACGCTCTTTTCAGTATCTCATTACTTTCACTTGAATACTGTCTTTCCGCAAGTCTCCAAATTTTACCATCCTGATCCTTAACCTCATTGAAGATGATGCATCTGGCTATAATCATTCCATCCTCATTTTCAAGATAAGCTGCACTTGCCTTTACAGCATTCTCATAAAAACTTGAACGGTCTTTATCGACCATACATGATCCAAAATTCCCTTCGCAACATTCAGAAGAGTAGATCTTGTGAAACTCATTATTCACATACAGTCTGTTCTTGGGTAATTGTCCCATAGTATAAACCTGCCATTCCGATGCAAATTCTTCACACAGATAATTCATCACCTGTTCTGGAAGTAACTTACCGAATTCAGTCTGAAGTACGATGGCTCTATAGAACTTTCCAGCCTTCATCTTGAACACTCTTTCTCCGTTTTCCATATTGATATATCTGACCGCTCTTGTGTCTCCATCCTCACACAAGCCTTTATTTCCGTCAGTTGAATAGGTTGAACTATAGTACCTTTTTCCCATCAGGTCTACAACATATGAAAGCTTCATGTTGTCATTGCTGCTTTTTATAATCTCATCAGTCACCAGTTTCTTCATTGTCGCCATATCTGATATATGAACCAGTGAATAATCTCTGGAAACTACCGCATCATGCAAAAGTTTCCCGTTCTTTATGAAGCTCAACAGAATCTTGTTCTTTCTGCTTTTTACTCCATTCCCATGTTTTACTAATCCGAATAATTCCTTGAATTCTTCGTAGTTATTGAAATTATAGTATAGCATATCATTCTGATTTTTAAATTGTTATTAAATAAAAAAGGAGGATACATGACTTTTAAATCACATATCCTCCATACATTGTAGATCAACTCATTCATACAGCAACACCATGTTCTACAGGTACACGGTGTTTTATGTTTTTATCTATTAGGGAAACAAGTCTTTTCAAATCTATATCTTTCATGATAATTGGACTATCTTCATTGTTATCAAGTCTTACGGTAACATTGAATAATCCTGTGTCTTCGGAATACTGGATTCTGACTTGACCCATAACGGTTTGAGTCTGGAAGTTAAACTCAGTTCCTTTATCTATCACTTTGATGCTACTGAAATTGATACCCCATGAGAGAGGTTTGATAGATTTTTGTAAAGCATCATGCCATATTATACGACAAATCCGCTCACTATATTTTTCATTATCCATATTTGTCTACCCATTTTTGGGCGGCAGATAGAGTTATAAATGTTTTACTATCTATGTCACCGTCTTCGTTAATTATAAATGCTTCAAAATCATTGGAAGAGAAACATATTATCTTATTTCCTTTGTATATTATCTCTTCCATCATCCGTAATATTCCTTCATGTAACAATCCTCACAAAGACTACCGAAATCATTTACTTCGGATCTTGTCATTGGTTTTCCACAATAGGCGCATTCTTTTACAGTCTCATGATGTGTTTCATAGACTGTCTGATACATTGTTTTTCTGGAATTTTCCTTACCAAAAAGAAACTCCATGTTTTGCTGTTTTTTATTGCTTTTCTTTCTCATTTCCTTCTGTTTTAATTATTACTTCTAATTCTGTAAAGTCTTCATCACAGTACAGGCATTGAAAGCTGTAACCTTCGGTTTCTGACTTTATAAGCTTTCTACCACATATCGGGCAGTAATATTCTTCCTTCATATAAGACTATTTTCTTATGAAGTACTCTATGGCTGAATGAACCAGTATATAGTACCTCTTGTTTGACTTGCATTTGTCCTGAAATGGATTGTAGTATTTAAGACACAATCCTTCGTATAGTTCAGGCAAATGTTTCTTTATTCTCCTAACCAGCCAATCATAGTTTATCGGTCGGCTTCCTTTCATTTTCCGTTCCCATTCCTCTATGGAAATCTGGGAACAGTCACATTCCAGATACATCTTCTTATTCCAGAATTATTTTCACTTCTTGTTTGATTTTAATTCCTTCAGGTTCGCAGTTAAAACTCATCCCGAAAAAATATATATGTTCATGTAATTCTTTGTCCTTATAGAAATTATATACATCTTCTTTGCCGGTTCCGTAATTGAACAGATTTTCGGTATCCCCAAAATATCGTCCTTTCTCATCTTTGAATACAGGACGGTTCCAGTCATCTATAGATATGAATTGTAGTCTAAGTTCTTTCATGGTTTCTTCTCCTTATTCTTTAGTTAGTTTTACATAAAAGAAAAAGACCGGAGAGACATCTTTTATACGATTATCTCCCCGGTCTATTTTCCGAGTTATTAAATGGCTATTACCAATGACCCAGCCACTTTTGAGGTCTTCATGTAGGATTCAAAATCGATTTCAGGATGATCATTTTTGAATGCCTGTAGGTCGAAAGAAGTTCTGATTCCCGGTAATTTTCTGGTAAGTCTCATCGTATTTGTAAACCACGACTTAACATCCATCATTTCCATTTCTAAAAGAATCTTTGATTTGAGGGTACTAAGTCTTTCCTCAACTTCATTCTTTGTCTGAATCAATTCCCTTATTTCCGATTCATGATTTCTGATTTCTTCTGGAATATTGTAAGGGTTTTCAAATTGTTCCCCTCGTAAATCGCAATCCAGAAGTTCTTTACAAATTTCAGATGGTATTCGACTTATTGGAATTAAATCTGCTATATGGTCGAATGTTCCATCCTTCTTTGGTTTGTTTCTAAGGTGCATTATAAAGAGTTTTCCTACTTTAGCCTTCTTGTTCTGAAGTTCAAATAAGTAGGCGTAAATACTGAGTTGCCATCTTGCTTTTTCAAGTTTTTCAGATGTCATTGTTCCATAGGTTTTAATATCACCTATATCAAATGTAGTATCATCAACTCTGTAAACTTTATCAATGTTGCTTGCCCAGTTTTTACTGTCTGTAACTGTATATTCAGAGCATTCATGAACCAGCCCATGATCTTTGCAGATTTCAATGTAATCCGCTACTTCCTGGGTTCCATCATTAATCCAGTTCTTATCAAAGTCCTCTATCGAGGTATGAACGTCAGTACCATATTCAGCTGCTGATTTAATCCTGTATTCCGGTATCCCTTCAAATTCATCAGGGAATAACTGTCTTTGTAACATTCCGGTAATTCCACTCAGCTGTTTATTTCCCAGCCAATATTGGTGCAGTTCTTCATTGAAAAACACACCACTGTCCTTGAGTTCTATTCTTTTTGTTGCCATAATTAAACTGCTTGGTTAAGTTGTAATTTTCGTTCTGTAAATAACGCCTTGATTTCAGTATTACCCGTTACTTCATTCTGATGTTGCTTATAAAGTTCCATCAATGAATCCTGAGTTTTACATTGTTGTAGAGCTATTCTGATGCCGGCGTATTTTTCCTGTACCGGCTGTTGGATAGGTTTGCTTTTTCTTGTTCTCTTGGGTTGAACAGGTGCTGGTTCCTGTTGGATGGTATTATCTTCCACCATCTTTTCCGGAATATCTTCACCTGCGTAAATATAAAGTCCAAGACCAAACATTGCCAAGTTTTTCACTAAGCATCTCATAATGGTCTTGTTGATGTCAAACATGGAAGCTGCTTCAACCATTCTTTCAACATATTCCTTCTTGAACTTATCATAAACCTTGTAGGTATATGATTCAAGTTTCATCGCCTTATTGGAAGTATTCATTACGGGTAACCACATTTCATGAGTTATATCATCTACCGTAACTTCCGTATATACCATTATACCTGTTCTCTCATCTGCAAAGTATGGGAGATTGGTGATTGGATCCTTCACGATTCTATAGGTTGCACTTGGATAGGCTCTTTTGAATTCAGCCCAGGCATTAGCCCAGCTCAGGTAGCTAAGATTTTCTCTTTTTTCTACCTTATCATTCATATCAAGTGAATAAAGAGCATCAAAATATATAGCTCTTCTTTCATCAGCCGTTGCACCAGCTGGTATTTGAGGTTTGTTGAATTTACACATAGTCTTTATTGTTTTTATTCGTTATTACTAAGTTTTGATTTATACTTTGTATTGATGTATTCAAGACAAAAGCTTCTGATAACTTCCACTTTATCTTTTTCATCATACACATAGTAATGAGTCTGTGGATTTCCGTAACGGTCATCCCTTTTTATTGTTCCTCTAAAATCTCCTCTCTTGAAAAAATCATTGAAAGGAACTATTAAACTGGTATCTGTATTACTGAACTGAACATATACCATAACACTAAGTTTTCCTTTATAGAGCCAAAGTCCTTCTATCACAGAATTCCATTTGTTGCCTTTTCTTCTGTCGGGATGTACATAAAACTCATAATCCCTTGTACCTCTTATTCTCCGTCCTGTCTCCTTGACGATTCTTAGTATGGTTGTTTCCGATACTCTGGATAACTCTTCCTGTTTCAGATTTTCTATAATTCCAATCTTTCTCACAGGTGCAGTTCTCTTGAAAAGTTCTGTATTTACGTCTATCATTTCTGTTGTTTTTTAATTGGTGAAACAAAAAGAGGGGGTATGGATTATCTCGGTTTATAATTCTGTTTTCTAATAAACTTTGATATTCCATACCTCCTCCGGTACTTGTAAAGGACAAAAACGCCCTTATATTTCAATGTAAGAACCAGCTATAGCCTTCGGTATCGTTACCTTTTATCGCTTTCTGGATTCCTAACGCAAAATCAGTACAATTCTGGTTTCTATCAAGCCAAGTATCAATATATGATCCCTTTACCGCTTCATTAGCCAGTTGTAACAGATTCCAGCAAGTTAGAATCTCTCCCTCTTTCTTTCCGAAATTCGGGTTTGATACATAACCTTTCACCATCGCATTAACAGCTTGATCGCCTATTTCCAACGATGGTAGTAGTTTTTGTTCGTTCACAGGCAGGAACTGATATAATCTGAGTCTGCCTATAATCTTACAAAATAGTTCCTCTGAGATTTCTGTATTTCTCAGATTCTCCAAAAGTCCCAATGTTTCTTCCTTGTGTGGATTAAAACCGCTGAATAGTTCCAAAGCCTTCTGCATAATATCAGCTTCGGTCATACATTCTATGGTTCCTGAAAATCCGTCACATGTCAAACATAAGTTCGAACATATTCTAACTTTCCAGCCGACAAAGATTTTAAATTTCATTGCGGTCTGTGTTCTATAGAGTTTATCTTCGCTATAACTTCTCACTCCACCTATACAAAGATGGACTGTCTGGTTATTGATTGTACGAGTTAGATTCTTTACATGTGCTACCCATGCTAAACGCTGGTAGAACACAGTTTTTTCATCTTCTCTTAGTTCACTCGCTTTTTTGTGTTGTGCTGAGGGTATTCTTCCTATGATAGGATGTGATACCCTACATTCAACCGGAGTTAATCCTCCAAAAACTTGTTCAGCGACTTTCGTTACTGCACCGATAAAGTTCTGGTGCGAAATAGTAAGTGTGTTGTCGCTGAATGTCGGTATTATATTCTTTGTAGTCAGTTCCTCAAGCGAAATTGCTGAGGTATTAGATTCAATAAAGTTTGGGTGATTTTCTTCTGCCCAAAACTTATCATCATCTTCAATAATTTCAGCATCTGTAATATCTTCATTATTTCTGATGCTAAGTTCTTTTCCTTGTGCAACTTCTCCCAAAATGAGAGAATCCGTTACTTTTGATGTCTTTTCCTTCATATTGTACATCGTTAATGTTAGTTACTTGGAGAACTTGATCCTCCGGTTAATTAACTCTGGATGACTATGCTTTTTTTCTTCTCCGCATATCTTCCAATACTTCAATAAGGGCTCGAATTATCGCCATCCCCATCTTTAAAAAATCTATTAACAACATTATTCCTTTCTCATATTTTTAATTATTATATTATTAGTATTCTTATTTATCTTCTTATTAATAAGGCTTTTAAGAATTATGAGACGGAATAAAAAAAAGAGCCGTCGCCATAAGTTTCTCACTCTGGCTCAGCTCTTCAATAGACACATCAAGGTTCAATATAAAGACTGAAGCTGTTATATTTACTTTCTGCTGTCTATCCTTCCAATTCAATCTAAACCATTCTCTGAAATTTAGACGAACCGGGATGTATTTTTCGTTTTTGATTTATACTTTGATTTTTCTATTGTTATTGTTTTGTTTATTACATGTATAAGGGTTTCGGGGGGATTTGAGAGGGGAGTGATTTATTCCTTTTTATTCTGTAAGTGATCTATATTCGGTTAGTAGTAAAGTCATTTTGCTCTTGTTTTGTTGGATATTTGATCAAGATAAAGCGGAAAGAAACTACTATATAGCACTTGGTTCATGTACATATACAGATGAGATCTTATAAAATAGATGGGATTATATTTTGAATTTAATTTTTCCTTAGTATTTCTATTATTAAATAAGACTTTGTCAGATTCAACAAAATATATGTATTTTTGCTGATGATTAAAGGGATTTTATTTGAAAGCAGAAAAGATTTTGATCTTTAATAGTGTCGTTTTAGTCTTTTTGAGGATTAGATGGAATCTCTATGAATTAGAAAAATGTTGAATGTAATATAGATAATTTAATTTACTTAACTTTGAAAAGTTAATTGTGTGTAAAAAAAAGGGGGAGTGAATGGGGGAGTAGTAAAAAAATAAATCCTCTAAAACTTTGATTTTTAGAGGATTAAATGATGGGCAAAAGTGATTTCGTGGAGCATACCGGACTCGAACCGGTCACCTCGACACTGCCAGTGTCGCGCTCTAGCCAGATGAGCTAATGCCCCTTGTCTGAATTTCTTCGCGAAGATAAGACATGAATCGATTTCCGGCAATGATTCCTGCTTTTTTCTTTTCTTGTGAAACAATATTTAACAAAACTGAAAGTTATGGATATACAGATTCGAAAAGCCCTTCCGGCTGATCTGGACGTATTGATGGATATCTTTGAGGTGGCACGCCGTTTCATGCAGGCCACCGGCAATCCGAACCAGTGGATCAACGGCTATCCCGGACGGGAACTGATGGAGCGTGAAGTGGAAGCCGGACATTGCTTTGTGTGCATCGATGACCGGCAGGAAATCATCGGTACTTTTTGCTTTATTTTGGGTGAAGATCCCACCTATGCTTACATTGAGGACGGCTCCTGGCCCGATCAGGAACCTTATGGAGTGATTCACCGGCTGGCTTCCCGGGGCACTTGTCCGGGAGTGGCTGAGGCTTGCGTCCGCTGGTGTGCCGGTCAGGGAGTCCATCTTCGGGCAGATACTCATGCCGATAACCGCGTCATGCAGCATATTCTGGAGAAGCAGGGCTTCGTAAGATGCGGAATTATCTATGTGGCCAACGGTACTCCGCGCATTGCTTTTCAGCGAGGATAGGATCATTTTTCTAAATAAGTCTTAATTGATAAATATTTTCCGTCGGAAATTTTTTCTAATTGCAATAATTTATTTCCTTTGCAAAAAGTTTCCATTAGAAATTAAATATTTATCAAGATAGATTATGAAATACGTCATTATTGGAGGGGTGGCCGGTGGAGCCACGGCGGCGGCACGCATCCGTCGCAATACGGAAAAGGCAGAAATCATTCTGTTTGAACGGGGTGAATACATTTCGTATGCCAATTGCGGATTACCTTATTATATAGGAGGTGTTATTGAGGAGCGGGAGCGTTTGTTTGTCCAGACTCCCGAAGCCTTCGGCAAGCGTTTCAACATCGATGTACGTACCCGTTCGGAAGTGACGGGTATTGATACCGCCGGAAAGCAGGTAACCGTCCGTACGTCCGAAGGCCGGGTGTACACGGAAAGCTATGACAAGCTGCTTCTTTCACCGGGTGCGTCTCCGGTGCGTCCTCCTCTGCCCGGAATTGAAAGCCGGGGAATTTTTACCTTGCGCAATGTGAACGATACCGACCGCATCAAGCAATACATGAACGAGCATGCGGTGAAGCGTGCCGTCATTGTGGGAGGAGGTTTTATCGGACTGGAGATGGCTGAGAATCTTCATCATGCCGGAGCTGAAGTATCTGTTGTGGAAATGGCAGATCAGGTGATGGGCCCCATCGACTATTCCATGGCTGCTCTGGTTCACGAGCACCTGCTTCAGAAAGGAGTGAAACTCTATCTGAAACAGGCCGTCGAGTCATTCGAGGAAACTTCACAAGGGCTGGCCGTGCATTTCAAGTCGGGCATCCGTCTGGAAGCCGATCTTGTGATCCTTTCCATCGGCGTACGTGCCGAAACCCGGCTGGCCGAGCAAGCCGGTCTGAAACTGGGGGAAATGAAAGGTATCTACGTGGACGAATATCTGATGACTTCCCAGTCTGATGTCTATGCCGTTGGCGATGCCATTGAATATCCGCATCCGATTACCGGCAAGCCCTGGCTGAACTTTCTGGCAGGTCCGGCCAACCGCCAGGCACGTATCGTGGCCGACAACATGGTGTTTGGAAACCGCATCAAGTACGAGGGATCCGTGGGTACTGCCATTGCCAAGGTATTCGATATGACCGTTGCTTCTACGGGACTTCCCGCCAAACGCCTGAAACAATTCCAGTTGCCTTATCTTTCGGCTACCATCCATTCCGGTTCTCATGCCGGTTATTATCCCGGTTCGCTTCAGATGGATATCAAGATCACTTTCTCGCCGGAGGACGGACGTCTCTACGGAGCGCAGATCGTGGGGTATGACGGAGTAGACAAACGGATTGATGAATACGCCCTTGTCGTAAAACGCGGAGGTACGGTCTATGACCTGACGGAGCTGGAGCATGCATATGCACCTCCATTCTCTTCGGCCAAAGATCCGGTAGCCGTATCGGGCTACGTAGCCGGCAATATCCTGAGCGGAAAGATGACTCCCCTTTACTGGCGTGAACTTCGTGATGCCGACCTGAGCGGAGTGACATTGGTGGACGTGCGTACCGCCGATGAATATGCACTTGGCCGTATCCCGGGAGCCGTGAATGTGCCCCTTGACGACCTTCGTGCCCGTCTTTCGGAAATCCCGGCCGACAAGCCCGTATGGCTGTATTGCGGAGTAGGTCTGCGCGGGTACCTTGCTTCGAATATCCTCAAGGAAAACGGTTACAAGGAAGTACGCAATCTGATCGGTGGTCTGAAAATCTACAAGGCGGCCATCGCTCCCTTGCCTTCCCCCGAAGATTATGCTCCCACCTGCGGAGGAGGCTGTTCTGCTCCGAAGGAAAATACAGAATGCCGGCCGGCCAGGGTGCTGAAACTGGATGCTTGCGGACTCCAGTGTCCGGGACCGGTTCTGAAACTCAAGCAACACATGGATAACCTGAAGCCCGGTGAGCGTCTGGAAGTTTCGGCTACGGATGCCGGATTCCCGCGCGACGCCGAAGCCTGGTGCCGGTCGACGGGCAACCGCTTCCTTTCGAAGACTTCCGGCAAGGGAGTATATCAGGTCGTAGTGGAAAAAGCAGCATGCGGATCAGCTCCGTCCGTTCCGTCGGAAGGCGATAAAGGAAAAACTTTTATTCTTTTTAGCGATGACCTTGATAAAACTTTAGCTACCTTTGTGCTGGCTAACGGCGCGGCGGCTACCGGACGGAAAGTGACGATCTTCTTCACTTTCTGGGGACTGAATGCCATTAAGAAAGAACGTAAGCCCCACGTACGGAAGGACTTCTGGGGACGGATGTTCGGATGGATGCTTCCGGCCGATTCACGGAAACTCGGACTTTCAAAAATGAATATGGGAGGAATCGGTGCCCGGATGATGCGTTTCCTGATGAAAGAAAAGGGGATTGACTCGCTGGAAACGCTCCGTCAACAGGCCATTGACAACGGAGTGGAATTCATTGCCTGCCAGATGTCGATGGACGTAATGGGAATCAAACGTGAAGAATTGCTTGATTCCGTGAGTGTCGGTGGGGTGGCCACCTACATGGAGCGCGCCGAACAGGCCAATGTCAACTTGTTTATTTGATTGTATGGAGAAAATTACTTGTATATGTGTGATGAGAGAGCTTTTCCAGGCTCTCTCTTTACTGGAATCCCGTTTGTTGGAAAGTCACGGCATTTCGTTGAACGAGGCGGTGGTCCTGTGTAGTGTCGGCACGGAAACCGTGACGGCAAGCACCATTGTGAGCCGCACCGGAATGACTCCTTCGCATGCTTCGAAGGTGATCCGCATGGCCGAAGAAAAGGGCATGCTTGAACGTACACCGGGGACAAAGGACAAGCGCCAGATGTATTTTGTTCTTACCGGCAAGGCAAAGACCTGTCTGGCCGGTATTCGTGAGCAGGGAGTGGAAATTCCGGAGATGCTTGCTCCTCTGTTTCGGGAACATCAGGTTTGAGAAAGGAGACAAAGGATATGGCTAAACATAAATTCCAGTTGGAAGTGCCCGGCGGAGCAGACCGGGTATTGCTTCATACCTGTTGCGCACCCTGTTCGTCGGCCATCATCGAATGTCTGATGCAACACGGAGTTCGCCCTACCATCTATTATTGCAATCCCAACATTTATCCGCGGGAAGAATACCTCATCCGCAAGGACGAGTGTACCCGTTATGCCCTTTCCCTGGGGCTGGAGATTGTGGATGCCGATTACAACCATGAAGCCTGGCTGGAAGCCATGCGGGGGCTGGAGCAGGAACCCGAACGCGGAGGCCGGTGTCTGAAATGTTTCCGCCTGCGTCTGCTCGATACGGCCCGTTATGCCCATGAACACGGCTTCTCGCTCATTACTACCACACTGGCTTCTTCGCGCTGGAAAAGCCTTGACCAGATCAATGAAGCCGGACGATATGCCGTGTCCGTCTATCCTGATGTCATCTGGTGGGACCAGAACTGGCGGAAGGGCGGACTGAGCGAGCGTCGCCTGGCCATTATCCGCGAATACGGCTTCTACAACCAGCAATATTGCGGATGTGAGTTCAGCATGCGGGCTTCTCAGGCTCGATAGGAACCGTATTCTCCTTGTAGGCGGCAAATCCTTTTACTTTGACCCGCTCTTTTTTCTCTTCTTCGCTTCCGGTGGCCGAGCCCAGCTGGTTCAGGTTATCCTTGATGGCATTGTGCGTATCGAAGAAATAGTCGAGCAACATCTTCATGTGCTCCTCCAGTTCTCCTTCGTTGGGCGAGAAGAAAGTATGGCAACGCGAGTGCAGACCGATGGTCTTTTCGTCTTCGTCCACCATGTAGACGGTTGTAACGAGTGAGTTGACATTCACCGCATTGATCACTTCCTTCAGGACGGGGAGCGCCTCATTGTCCACATTGATGGAGCCCCACCACGGGTTCCAGATCATGATGAAGCGGTTTTCTTCCTCGGCGGCGATGTAGAAGTCATCTCCCTGGTATTTGAAGGTCACGTGTCCTTCCTCATTGATTTCGGGCTGGCATCCTATTTTTTTCAGGACACTGATCACCAGTTTCTGGGTGGAAATATTGTCCAGCTCGTCGCGTGTCATCCGTTCGATGTGATCCAGCCGTTTGCGGCGTTCGTGCATGAATCGCATGAGAAACAGGACTATGGGCCACAGGGCCAGAGCTATGACGGCAATCAGAATGGTAACGTCGGTAATGTTGTTCATGGCAGATTTGATTTTGGTTCTGCTTATAAAGTTAGGAAAATAAACGATAGATGTAACATCTCTCATTAGTTATTAGACTTTTTTAAAGGTCGCAGGAGCAGTAAAACGACATTCTTTTTGTTTTATATATGAAACAATAAAAAACTGGACTTATGAGAGGTATGATTGTAATAATGCTGATGGCTTTGTCCGTAGTGGCAGGGCAGGCACAGGAAACCCGGGAACTGACCCGGCAGGAAAAGAAAGAAATGCAGGCACGTCTGGACAGCTTGCTCTATGTGGAGGCAGAAGAGGCGGTCAATGCCCGTGCCTTTACGCTGGAAGCCGACAAGGTGATGTTCAAGTATGGCGAAACGGCCTACGTTACGTCGACCACGAACTTTGTTTCCGTGAAAGGCGACGATGCGGTGGTGCAGGTAGCTTTCAATGTGCCGGTAAGCGGTCCTAACGGACTGGGAGGAGTCACCGTCGACGGTTCTGTATCCAGCTATGAAGTGGAGAAAGACAAGCGCGGCAACCTGCTTCTGACGATGAACGTGATGGGTACCGGTATTTCGGCCCGTGTGGATATTACGCTTTACAAGGGAAGCAACGAGGCATCGGTGACCATAACACCCAACTTCAACTCAAACCGGATGACGTTGAGCGGACAGATTGTACCGATAGAGAAAAGTAAAGTATTTAAAGGACGTTCCATCTGACGGAGGTCACCTGAGTGACAATTTCCGTACCGGGTACGAACCTGTTAATGATAAGGAGAAAGAAGTATGAAAAAAATGTTATTCCTGGCTTGCATGGCGCTTACTCTGGCTGCCTGCGAGAAAGATCCGGACATGAACCAGCTGGATGCAGATCTGGTGGTCTATACGGATCATGACAATAATGCCGCTTTCGACGGCTATAAGACCTATTTCCTTCCGGACAGTATTCTGGAGGCGGGAGGATACAAAGCATCCTACTGGAAGGATGAGAACGCGAAAGCCCTCGTCGATGCGGTGGCCCAGCAGATGGATAGCCGCGGCTATACCCGTCTGACAGATCCGGAGAAGAAAGATCAGGCCGATGTGGGCGTGCAGCTCTCATACGTGGCACAGACGAATCATGTGGTTTCCTATCCCAGTTATGGCGGATGGTGGGACTATGGATTCTGGGGGCCCTGGTGGGGAGGCTGGTATTATCCGTATCCCGTGAGCTATTCTTACGACACTCAGACCATGCTGATTGAAATGGTTGATCTGACGAAAAAGGACACTTCGGAAGTGAAGAAGCAGGACATTCCCGTGGTATGGTATGTCAGCATGTCCGGATTCATGTATGGCAACGGACGCGTCAACCAGCAGTTGTTGCTGGACGGTGTGAACCAGGCCTTTGAGCAGTCACCCTATATACAATCGAACAAATAAAGGAGGAAAACAACATGAAAACGATCTATACATATTTAAAGAGAGTAGTGCTGGCAGGCTGTATGCTTGCCGGAGCTGCTGCTCCAACCTTCGCACAATGGGATTCCAGCAAAGCCCATCTGATAGTAGACTGGCAGATGAATGCTCCGTTTTCGACCGGTTATGCCGACAAGATCAGCGGATGGGGTATGAACTTTGAAGGTCTGTACGACGTGACTCCGCGCTGGTCAGTAGGTGCCTTTGTGATGTACCACACCAACCACCGTTATATCGGCCGTCAGACCCTGCAATTGTCACCGACGGAATCGCTGACCACCGATCAGCAACGTTCGGCTTTCCAGCTTCCTTTCGGTGTGTCAACGGCCTACACCCTGTGTCAGGGCAATTATGTCCGTCCGTATATCGGTGCGAAAGTCGGAGCTGTGTTTGCCCGTAACACCACTTACTTTTCTTCCACAGGCGTGTATGACGAAGCGTGGGGATTCTACGTGTCACCCGAAATCGGCCTGCGGATCTATCCGGTTCCCGGCAAACGTTTCGGGTTTCATGTGGCCGGCTATTACAGCTATGGTACCCAGCACACGAAAACCCTGACCTGCGATATCGAAGGACAAAGCAATGCGGGTTTCCGTGTGGGTGTGATCTTCTGATCACTATGATCTGAATATTTCTGTTAATTGAATATATTTTTCTCGTTTTTCAACAGAGGGGTGGGGGTTGTGAAATTCTCACCCTTCGCCTTTTTGGAGCGTGACGGTGATCCGCTTATTTTGTGGATGATTCTCTCTCTGATTACCAATGATCTATAATCATACTAAGAGTGCCTTCACAACGACCGCACGATTGAGCCCCAACGACCGCACGATTGGGCCTCAACGACCGCATAATTCAGCCCTAACGACCGCACGATTCGGTTGTATTGAATAGAGGGTTAAGAAGGATCTGGGCTAGCAGTGTTTTTCTTTAAAACAATGTAGAGAGTAAGGTTGTAAAGGAGTTTTCAAATTAAATATCTGTCTGCAAAAAAAAGTCTGCTGCATACATTCTTGAATGACATTTCTGATTAATTGTATTTTGTTTCAGGAATGTTGTTCGTGATGCGTGCAGCAGACTTATGAAATAAAACTTTTTATATCGTTTTATGCTTTAAAATCCGGTTCTTACCGTGCCTGTATGCGGGTGATTTCTCCGATGTACAGGGTATATTCTTTCGACGGATCAATGGACTGGTTAAGTGATTTCAGTTCTTCGGCCGACATTTTCTGGGTAGTAGATTTCCGGCATTCGATAACCACGGCAGGCTCGGTGCTCCGGGCGGTATAGAACGAAATGCGGTAGGTGTCGTTGTGTTCCATCAGGGTGCTGGCTGCATAACGGCTCTGGTCGATGAGCAGGTAGGAAACGTTCTTGTTGAACATCTGTCCGAATCCTCCCCAGTTTTCGGCTTTGATGTCGATAACTTCATCGTTGGCCGTAAGGGTGATGCGTCCGTCTTTGGTCATTTCGTTCAGGTTGGCCGGAAGCTGGGCGAAGCTGATGTCCTGAAGCTTGCCTGAAGGAGTTGCCAAAGACGGAGTTGCCGGTACGACAGGGGTTGCAGGTATGGCGGGAGCGGCAAGTGCTGCCTGTCCCAGTGCGTTGGTGGCCGCGAGGAAAAGCTCGTCTTTCAGGTCGATGGTTTCGCGTCTGAATTTGCCGCAGATGGGAGCCAGCCTGGTCTGTTTCTTGTTCAGTGCCATTTTGTCGTTGATCCACTCTTCGGCGGTGTATTTTTCGCCTCCGTCGCGGGCTTCGTCATACCAGTAGCGGATGCGGCTCATGGTCAGCAGACATTGTCCGTCGCCGGCTTTTGCCGTGAGCTGGTAGTAGACCCGGGTGCGGTCGAGCGAAAGGGCCGTAGAGGAGAATACCATCCATTCTTCGGCCGATGCGGCGATGTCTCCGTCTTCCTTGTTGGTGTAGACTACGCGGCTCTGCATGCCGTCTTCGGGCTGGAAGCGTTCGTTGGCCCAGTCGAGCATACGCTGGTAAATTTCATCTTTTGAGAGTCCGGGAGCGTTGATTTCCCGGGTGAAGGTAATTTTTCCGTCTTCATAGGTAAGTGCGCCTGCCAGGTATTTGGGATCGGAGTTGTTTTTCTCCTTGTTGTCTTTCGCGATGGCGAACAGAGGAAGGCAGGCCAGAAGGATCAGTAAGATTTTTTTCATGGTTTTCTCTATTTAACTTTGCACAAAGATAGGAAATAAAAAAGAGAAGCAGTTTTCTGCTTCTCCTTTTTTGTTATTTTAAGACAATGTCTTTATTTTACGGGGATCTTGTCGATACGTGCCTGATGACGTCCTCCTTCGAAAGCGGTGTTGAAGAATTCGGTCATGATCTGGTCGGCGGTTGCTGTATCGATAAATCTTCCGGGCATTACGAGCACATTGGAGTCATTGTGCTGGCGGGCAAGCCGGGCGATTTCGGGGATCCAGCAGAGTGCGGCGCGTATTCCCTGGTGTTTGTTGAGGGTCATGCTGATTCCTTCTCCACTTCCGCAGATGGCGATGCCCGGATAGCATTCGCCTGCTTCTACGGCTTCGGCCAGCGGGTGAGCGAAGTCGGGATAGTCGCAGCTGGCGGTTGAGTAGGTACCGAAATCTTTATATTCCCATCCTTTTTGTTCCAGCCATTGTTTCACGAATTCTTTCAGTTCGAATCCGGCATGGTCGGAAGCCAATCCTATTGTTTTCATCAGAACATTGCTTTTACTTGGTTATACACATTTTCGGCGTTGAAGCCTAATTTTTCATCCAGTACCTTGTAGGGAGCTGAGAAGCCGAAAGAGTCGAGTCCCCATACTTTTCCGTTGGCTCCTACCAGTCCTTCCAGGTTGACGGGAAGTCCGGCGGTAAGGCCGAATACTTTGGCTCCGGCGGGGATGATGCTTTCCTGATATTCTTTGCTCTGGCTCCGGAAGAGTCCTTCGGAAGGTACGGATACGATACGTGTCTTGATACCGTCCTTGTGGAGGAGTTCGGCTCCGGCTACGAGGGTAGACACTTCTGATCCGGATGCTACGAGGATCACGTCGGGAGTACCTTCAGAGTCGCTTACGATGTAAGCTCCCCTGGCTGCTTCGGCGTAGTTGGTTCCTGCGGGCAGGCTGTTGACGTTCTGGCGTGAGAAGATCAGGCCGGTAGGGGTGTCGGTATTTTCCATGGCGAGCTTCCAGCATACGGTAGTTTCGTCCACATCGGCGGGACGGAGTACGAGCATGGAGTTCTTGCCGTCGTGGTTCTTGATTTTTTCCATCAGGCGGATCTGTGCTTCCTGTTCTACGGGCTGGTGGGTAGGTCCGTCTTCACCTACACGGAAAGCATCGTGTGACCAGATGAACTTCACGGGAAGTTTCATGAGTGCGGCCATACGGATGGCAGGTTTCATGTAGTCGGAGAATACGAAGAAGGTTCCGCAGGCGGAGATCACACCTCCGTGGAGGGTCATACCGATACAGCAGCATGCCATGGTGAGTTCGGCTACTCCTGCCTGGAGGAATGCGCCGCTGAAGTCGCCCTTGGCGAAGGCATGGGTTTTGTTGAGGAATCCTTCGGTCTTGTCGGAGTTGGAAAGGTCGGCTGATGAACAGATCATGTTGGGCACCTGTTCGGCAAGCAGGCCGAGTACTTTGGCCGATGCGTTGCGGGTAGCGTCGCCTGCCTTCTGTTCGATGGAGTTCCAGTCGATGCGTGGAGCCTTTCCGCTGAACCATTCAGCCTGTTGTGCGGCTTTTTCAGGGTTGGCTTCTGCCCAGGCCTGTTCTTCGCGGTGGCGTTCAGCTACGATGGCTTTCAGTTCTTCCTCGCGGCGGGCATACATTTCTTTCACGTCGTCGAAGATTACGAACGGGTTTTCCAGGTCTCCTCCCAGGTTGAGGATGGTGTTCTTGTAGGCATCTCCTCCCAGGGGTGCTCCGTGGGTTTTGCAACTGTGTTCGTAAGAAGTATTGTCGGCCTTGCGTGCGCCTTTACCCATGATACATTTACCGATGATCAGAGTCGGACGCTGGTTTTCGGCTTTGGCTTCGTCGAGAGCCTGGCGGATCTGCTGGCAGTCGTTTCCGTTTATTTCGATGACGTGCCATCCCCAGGAGCGGTATTTCATGGCGGTATCTTCCGTCATGACTTCTCCGGTCTCTGTCGAGAGCTGGATGTCGTTGGCGTCATAGAACATGATCAGGTTGTCCAGTCCCAGATGTCCGGCAATACGTCCTCCACCCTGGGATATTTCTTCCTGTATGCCTCCGTCGGAGATGTAGGCATAGATGGTTTCTTTTTCAAAAGTAGGATTTCCGGTGCGTGCAGCCAGGAATTTGGCGGCGATGGCAGCTCCGATGGCGAAGACATGGCCTTGTCCCAGCGGACCGGAAGTGTTTTCGATGCCTCGCATAACGTCTACTTCGGGATGTCCCGGAGTGGGTGATCCCCATTGGCGCAGGTTTTTCAGTTCATCCATGGTGAACTTGCCCGTCATGGCGAGCTGTGCGTACAACATGGGCGACATGTGTCCCGGGTCAAGGAAGAACCGGTCGCGTCCTTCCCATTTTGGGTTGGCGGGGTCATATTGCAGATATTCTGCATACAGGACATTGATGAAGTCAGCTCCACCCATGGCACCACCCGGATGGCCGGACTTTGCTTTTTCTACCATTGCAGCAGCCAGGATACGGATGTTGTCGGCTGCGTGATTCATTAATGTGTTATCGTTCTTCATTTGTTAAAATGTTATTTCTTTTGCAAAGATAGTAATTTTTGGACGTTTCATTGCTATTTTCCGCTAAACTTGTCCCGAAATCTGCATTTCTTGTCGGGGTGTTCAGGGGGATTGAAGAATTTCCGGAGGGAATGGAGATAGCCGTTGCGGGGTCATTGTATGGGCGGCTTTATAATAATATAGGTAATGGGGATGGAATTGATTTATGTCATTAAATCTGAATTTTCTTTGTTTATGTTATATATTTGTTTGTATTTCGTTTATTATGTGATAAATTGATATAAAAACATTGTGTTAAGTAATAAAATGAAATTTACGATATTCCATTCTTCATTTTCTTTTCTGAAAATCGGTTTCTCTCTTTGCTTTATGAAAGATGACTTCTAATTTTGTGGACAAATAAAAAGTGAAAACAGAAATTCGGTTTGAAAATGAAAGAGAAAGTCGTAAAACAGCAATATTATGTCAGAAATGGTGGTTCCGGATATAATCGCTCTTTCTGTATGTCGGAAGGCTTGTATGATGCGTCGTACGAACATGATGCATGCGGGGTGGGAATGATTGTAAACATTCATGGCATCAAATCTCATGCATTGGTTGATTCGGCTTTGACGGTGCTGGAGCATATGAAGCACCGGGGAGCAGAGGGAGCCGACAACAAGACGGGTGACGGAGCGGGTATTTTGCTTCAGATTCCTCACGAGTTTATTCTTCTTCAGGGGATTCCTGTACCCGAGCAGGGAGCATATGGAACGGGGCTGGTGTTTCTCCCCCTGGATCCTTCTTCACGGGAAGAGATTCTGAAGGTGATGGCTTCTGAGTTCGAAGCCGGAGATTTGCAGATGATGCCTTTGCGTGAGGTTCCTGTGCGTTCGTCCATACTGGGAGAAGCTGCCCGTGCGTCCGAGCCTGTTATCTGTCAGATTTTTGTTCGTGGAACTCTGAGAGGTGATGAGCTTGAACTTGCTCTTTATCGGGCTCGCAAGCGGATTGAACGGCGCGTGGCTCATCAGGACTTTTATATTGTTTCTTTGTCTTCACGGCTGATTGTCTACAAGGGGATGCTTTCGTCTGTTCAGCTTCGGGAGTATTTCTGCGATCTGAGTCATCCTTGTTTTACGAGCGGACTGACCATTGTTCATTCCCGTTTCAGTACCAATACCTTGCCGGCATGGAGTCTGGCACAACCTTTCCGTCTGCTTGCTCACAACGGCGAGATCAATACGATCCGGGGAAACCGCGGATGGATGGAGGCCCGCGAAAGTGTGCTTTCCAGTTCCCATCTGGGAGATGTGGCCGACATACGTCCTATTCTTCAGCTGGGCATGAGCGACAGTGCTTCACTTGACAATGCGCTTGAGTTTTTCTTTCATTCCGGACTGAGCCTTCCTCATGCCATGGCGATGCTCGTGCCTGAATCGTTCAATAGCAAGAATCCGATCAGTGATTCTCTGAAGGCTTTCTATGAATATCATTCCATTCTGATGGAACCGTGGGACGGACCGGCCGCCATTCTTTTCAGTGACGGACGTTATGCCGGAGGTATGCTTGACCGTAACGGACTCCGTCCTGCCCGCTATCTGATTACCCGTGATGATACGATGGTGGTAGCGAGCGAAGCCGGAGTGCTTGCCATTGATCCGGCAGAGATCCGTGAGAAGGGACGTCTCCAGCCTGGTAAGATTCTGATGGTTGATACGCGTGAGGGACGGGTGTATTATGATGCCGAACTCAAGGAGAGTCTGGCCGGTGAGCATCCTTACCGGAGCTGGCTTGAAGCCAACCGCATTGAGCTGGATGCCTTGCGTAGCGGACGTAAGGTTCCGGTTTCCGTTGACGACTATTCCCGCCGTCTGCGTGCTTTCGGCTATACCCGTGAGGATATCTCCAAGACTCTGGTTCCCATGTGTGTCAATGGCATGGAACCTACCGCATCCATGGGTAATGATGCACCTCTGGCTGTTCTTTCACGTCGTCCCCAGCTTCTTTTCAGCTATTTCCGCCAGCAATTTGCTCAGGTGACCAACCCTCCCATTGATCCCATTCGTGAGGAACTGGTCATGTCACTTACCGAATATATCGGTGCCGTGGGAAGCAATATTCTCCAGCCTGCCGAGAGTCATTGCAAGATGGTTCGTCTGCCTCATCCGGTGCTTACCAATGCCCAGCTTGATTTGCTTTGCCATATCCGTTACAAAGGATTTGATGCAGTCCGCCTCCAGATGGTTTTCGACGCTTCCCGCGGAGAGGATGGCTTGCGCGAAGCTCTTGATGACCTTTGCCGCAGGGCGGAAAAGGCCGTTGATGACGGAGCCAACTATATCGTGCTTACCGACCGGGGAATTGATGCCGCTCATGCGCCCGTTCCTTCTCTGCTGGCCGTAAGTGCGGTTCATCACCATCTGATCGGTGTCCAGAAGCGTGTCCAAACCGCGCTGATTGTTGAAAGCGGAGAGATCCGTGAGGTGATGCATGCTGCTCTCTTACTTGGTTATGGTGCGAGTGCCATCAATCCTTATATGGCTTTTGCCGTGCTTGACAGTCTGGTGGCCCGGGGGGAAGTCCAGCTCAACTATGAAACCGCCGAAAAGAACTATGTACGCGCCCTGTGCAAGGGACTTTATAAGATTATGAGCAAGATGGGTATCAGTACCATCCGCTCTTACCGCGGAGCGAAGATTTTCGAAGCCGTGGGTGTAGGAGCCGAACTCCTGCGTGATTATTTTGGAACCTCGGTGTCTACCATCGGAGGTATTGGTCTGAAGGAAGTGGCCCATGATTGTCTGGCTTTCCATCAGGCAGCCTGGTCTGAAGGAGAAAGTGATCATCCGGCCGGTGAAGAAACTCCCTGTGAGGATAGCCTGCCCGATATCGGTCAGTTTGCATATCGCAAGGGAGGTGAGAAACACGCCTGGACACCTTCGGTAATCAAAGCTCTGCAAGTGGCTACCCGTCTGGGAAGTTATACCAAGTTTAAGGAATTTACCGCGATGGTTGACCGGAAAGAAGAACCTTTGTTCCTGCGTGATTTCTTCCGTTTCCGCCGCAACCCCATTCCGTTGGAACAGGTGGAACCGGTGGAAGACATCGTCAGACGGTTCGTCACGGGAGCAATTTCTTTCGGAGCGATCAGCAAGGAGGCTCACGAAGCACTGGCGCTGGCCATGAACAAGCTCGGAAGCCGGAGCAATACGGGAGAAGGTGGAGAGGATCCCGCCCGGTTCAGTGAAACGTTCGACGGCATTTCCCTGTCGAGCAAGACCAAACAGGTGGCTTCCGGACGTTTCGGTGTGACTACGGAATACCTGGTACATGCCGAAGAGATCCAGATCAAGGTGGCTCAGGGAGCCAAGCCCGGTGAAGGCGGCCAGCTTCCGGGATTCAAAGTAGATGAAGTAATAGCCCGTACGCGTCATTCCATTCCGGGCATATCGCTGATTTCTCCTCCGCCTCATCACGATATTTATTCCATTGAAGATCTGGCTCAGCTGATTTTCGATCTCAAGAATGTGAATCCCCGTGCCCAGATCAGCGTGAAGCTGGTGGCCGAAAGCGGAGTGGGAACCGTTGCGGCGGGTGTAGCTAAAGCCAAGGCCGACCTGATTGTGATCTCCGGTGCCGAGGGAGGTACGGGTGCTTCGCCGGCATCTTCGGTACGCTATGCCGGAACTTCTCCTGAAATGGGAGTGAGCGAGGCCCAGCAGACTCTGGTACTTAACAAGCTTCGCGGGATGGTACGTCTTCAAGCCGACGGCCAGTTGAAGACCGGACGCGATGTCATCAGCATGGCTCTTCTGGGAGCCGATGAGTTTGCTTTCGGAACCTCTCCTCTGATTGTTCTGGGATGTGTGATGATGCGCAAGTGTCATGCCAACACCTGTCCGGTGGGAGTGGCCACTCAGGATCCTAAGTTGCGTGAACGTTTCCGCGGACATTATGAGTATGTGGTCAATTATTTCCGCTTCCTGGCACAGGAGGTGCGCGAGTATCTGGCCGAGATGGGTTTCACCCGTCTGGAGGATATTGTGGGACGTACGGATCTGATTGAGATCGCTCCCCGTGAGGCGGGAAGCAAGGAAGCTCTGCTTGACTTCTCACGGATTCTATGCCGGGTAAATAACGATTCAGCCCTTTGCCATGTATCCGGTCAGTTGCATGAGATTGATCACGTAATGGACCGTGAACTCATTTCCGCCTCTTTTGCGGAACTGGAGAAAAGCGGAGACGTTACGCTGGAGTATACGGTGGCCAATACGGACCGTTCCGTAGGAGCAATGTTGTCGGGCGGAGTGGTCAGCCGTTACGGGCAGGCCGGACTGGGAAAACGGAGTCTTCACATCACCTTTCACGGGTCGGCCGGCCAGAGTTTCGGAGCCTTTCTCGTACCGGAAATCCATTTCCGTCTGGAAGGCGAAGCCAACGATTACCTGGGCAAGGGCCTGAGTGGAGGTACGATTACGGTATGTCCTCCGCGGGAGGCAACTTTCCGTGCCGAGGAGAATGTCATAGCAGGCAATACCCTGCTCTATGGAGCCACTTCCGGAGAAGTCTATATCAACGGTCAGGTCGGTGAACGTTTTGCCGTGCGTAACTCGGGAGCCGTAGCCGTGGTGGAAGGAGTAGGCGATCATTGTTGCGAGTACATGACGGGCGGATGTGTCGTCGTGCTGGGCTCAACCGGAAGAAACTTTGCGGCAGGTATGAGCGGTGGCGTGGCCTATGTCTGGGATCCGGACCGGAACTTCGACTATTTCTGCAACATGGAGATGGTAGAACTTTCCCTGGTGGAAGACAAGGCTTCCCGCGAGGAATTGCATGAGCTGGTGCGCAAACATTATTTCCAGACCGGTTCTTCGCTGGCACATTCCCTGCTCAATCATTGGGAGCGCAGCCTGGGCGAGTTTGTCCGTGTGATCCCCTTTGAGTATAAGAAGCGCCTGGCCGAAGCTTCACGGATGCGTGAAAGCCGGGAAGAGATGCAGAGTGTATATTGATGCCGGATGTCCGGAATTATAATAACCCTTTAAAATAGAAATCGATATGTGTGGAATTGTGGGTGTATTCAATGTCAGGGAACAGACTCCCCAATGGAGAAACAAAGCTTTGTCGATGGCGCGCAAGATCCGTCATCGCGGTCCCGACTGGAGCGGAATTTATTGTGGAGGTACGGCAATTCTGGCTCACGAGCGTCTTTCGATCGTCGATCCCCAGAGCGGAGGCCAGCCTCTTTATTCGATGGACCGCCGGCAGATTCTGGCGGTCAACGGCGAGATCTATAATCACCGTGACATCCGCAAGCGGTATGAAGGACGCTATCATTTCCAGACGGGAAGTGATTGTGAGGTGATTTTGGCCTTGTATCGCGACAAAGGTATTTCTTTCCTGGAGGAACTGAACGGAATTTTCGCCTTTGCCCTTTATGACGAAGAAAAGGATGATTTCCTGATTGCCCGCGATCCCATTGGCGTGATTCCCCTGTATATCGGTTACGACGAGGACGGAACGGTGTATTGCGCCAGTGAACTGAAGGCGCTCGAAGGATATTGTCAGCGCTATGAGCCTTTCCTTCCTGGACATTATTATTCCGGACGCGAGGGAAAGATGAAACGCTGGTACGTACGTGACTGGATGGACTATGATGCCGTGAAGGACAACGGAGCTTCCGTGAGCCAGTTGCGGGATGCGCTGGAAGAAGCCGTCCGCCGTCAGCTGATGAGTGACGTTCCTTACGGAGTTCTTCTTTCCGGCGGGCTGGACAGCTCCGTGATTTCGGCCGTGGCCAAGCAATTTGCTTCCCACCGCATTGAAACGGACGGAACCAAGGAAGCCTGGTGGCCCCAGTTGCATTCCTTCGCCATCGGACTGGAAGGAGCTCCCGATCTGGCGAAAGCGCGTGAAGTGGCCGACTATATCGGTACCGTGCATCACGAGATACATTACACCCTTCAGGAGGGACTGGATGCCTTGCGAGATGTGATCTACTACATCGAGACCTATGATGTTACGACGGTCCGTGCGTCCACTCCGATGTATCTGCTGGCCCGTGTCATCAAGAGTATGGGCATCAAGATGGTGCTTAGCGGCGAAGGAGCCGATGAAGTGTTTGGCGGCTATCTCTATTTCCACAAGGCACCCGATGCGAAGGCATTCCATGAAGAAACGGTGCGGAAACTCTCCCGTCTTCATCTCTATGATTGCCTGAGAGCCAACAAGTCACTGGCCGCATGGGGTGTGGAGGGCCGTGTTCCTTTCCTCGACAAGGAATTCCTGGATGTAGCAATGCGTCTCAATCCCGAAGCGAAGATGTGTCCGGGAAAGACCATCGAGAAAAAGATTGTCCGCGAAGCCTTTGCCGACAAGTTGCCCGAGAGCGTAGCCTGGAGACAAAAAGAACAGTTCAGTGACGGAGTAGGATACAGCTGGATCGATACGCTCCGCGAGATGACCTCTCAGGCCGTAAGCGACGAGGAAATGAGTCATGCGGCCGAGCGTTTCCCCATCAATCCTCCGCGCAACAAGGAAGAGTATTATTACCGGAGCATTTTCGAGGAACATTTCCCCAGCGAAAGTGCAGCACGGAGCGTACCCAGTGTGCCGAGTGTGGCATGTTCCACCGCGGAAGCGCTGGCCTGGGACGCACATTTCAAGAATATGAACGAACCGAGCGGGCGTGCCGTGGCCGGAATCCACGAAGACGCCTACAAAGGTTGATAACAAGAGAGAGATTATGAAAGTGAAATTTACCAAGATGCAGGGGGCAGGCAATGACTACATCTATGTCAATACCTTCCTTTATCCGCTGGAAGAACCGGAACGCCTTTCACAGGAATGGAGCCGTCCGCACACCGGAATCGGTAGTGACGGACTGGTACTGATCGGTCCTTCGGAGGAAGGAGACTTCAGCATGCGGATTTTCAATGCCGACGGGTCGGAAGCCATGATGTGTGGAAATGCTTCCCGTTGCATCGGAAAATATGTGTACGAAAACGGTCTGACACAGAAGACCCGGGTGGCTCTGGAGACCCGTTCGGGCATCAAGATTCTGAATCTCCGGGTAAATGATGAGCGGGTGGTTGAGTCGGTGACGGTAGATATGGGAATTCCCACCGGTATCACTCCCGTGGATCTGGGGGAGGGGTACGGGTATTCCCAGGGGATAGCCGTATCCATGGGAAACCCGCATCTGGTGATCTTCGTGGACCAGGTAAGTGACGTCCGGCTTTCCGAAGTCGGTCCGCTTCTGGAACACCATCCTTTGTTTCCCGACCGGGTGAATGTGGAGTTTGCCCAGGTGATTGACGGGAGTCATATCCGGATGCGTGTATGGGAACGCGGATCAGGCATCACCCTGGCATGCGGTACGGGAGCTTGTGCTACCGCCGTGGCCGCGGCCTTTACGGGGCGATGCGGACGTGAATCGGACGTCACGATGGACGGAGGAACCCTTCATCTGCAATGGAATGAGGCCGACGGACATCTCCTGATGGGAGGTCCGGCAGGGAAGGTGTTCGACGGAGAAATAGAGTATGAACCTTCAAAATGAAACAATAGACTATGGCATTTGTAAACGAACACTTTTTACAACTTCAGGGAAGCTACCTCTTTTCGGAAGTGGCCCGCAAGGTAAAGGCCTTTGAGGCCGCCCATCCGCAGGTACGTCTGATCCGTCTGGGAATCGGCGACGTGACCCGTCCGCTTCCCCAGGCTTGCATCGAGGCGATGTGCCGGGCCGTCAGGGAACTGGCGGATGCCCGTACATTTCACGGCTACGGACCGGAACAGGGATATGACTTCCTGATCAAAGCCATTCTGAAACACGACTTCGAAGAGCGGGGCATTACTCTCAGTCCGTCGGAAATCTTTATCAGCGACGGAGCGAAGAGCGACCTGGGAAACCTTACCGAACTTTTCCGTCAGGATAATCTCGTCGCCATCACCGATCCGGTATATCCGGTGTATGTGGACAGTAATGTCATGTGCGGACGTGCGGGAGTTGCCGGAGCGGACGGTTTGTGGAGCAAGGTCACTTACCTGCCTTGTACCGGTGAGAACGGGTTTGTTCCCGAACTTCCCGATCATCGGGTAGATCTGGTTTACCTGTGTTATCCCAATAATCCGACGGGTACGACTCTCACCCGTGAGCAGTTGAAGAAATGGGTGGACTATGCCCTGGACAACGACGCGCTGATCCTTTTCGATGCCGCTTACGAAGCCTTCATCAGTGAACCGGACGTGCCCCATTCCATTTATGAAATCCCCGGTGCGGAACAGGTGGCCATCGAGGTGCGGAGCTTTTCGAAGACGGCCGGCTTCACCGGAGTACGTTGCGGCTATACGGTCGTACCTGAAAAGGTGACCGCACGCACGGAAGACGGCCGGCGGGTTGCCCTTAATCCCCTCTGGAACCGTCGCCAGTGTACCAAGTTCAACGGAACGAGTTACATCACCCAGCGCGGTGCCGAGGCTATCTACACTCCCGAAGGCCGCCGTCAGGTGGAAGAAACCATCGCCTATTACAAGGAAAACGCCCGCATCATGCGTGAAGGTTTCCGTGAGGCAGGTCTGACGGTTTACGGCGGTGTGAACTCTCCTTACCTCTGGCTCAAGGCACCCGAAGGAATGACTTCCTGGGAATTCTTTGATCATCTGCTTCACGAAATGAACGTAGTCGGCACTCCCGGTTCCGGATTCGGTCCCAGCGGTGAAGGATATCTGCGGCTTACGGCCTTCGGTCAGCGTGAAGATTGTCTGGAAGCCATGGAGCGGATCCGCCGGAAAGGATTTTCATCTGCCGGGAAAAGCTCGCTCTGAGGAAGGCCATTCATTGGAAGAATAAAGACAAAAATAGAATATATAGAACGGAAAAACCATTTTTGATTATGTCAAGATTAAGATTTAGCGTAGTAGAAAAGGCTTTTGCGGCTAAGCCAATCGAAGTAAAGACTCCTTCGGAACGTCCGGACGAATACTTCGCGAAACATGTTTTCAACCGCGAGAAGATGTTCAAATATCTTCCGACTCCCGTATTCAACAAGCTGGTAGATGCAATGGATAACGGAGCTGCTCTTGACCGGGCTACGGCCGATCAGGTGGCGGAAGGTATGAAACGCTGGGCCATGGAACAGGGTGCCACACACTACACCCACTGGTTTCAGCCATTGACCGAAGGTACGGCCGAAAAGCACGATGCCTTTGTGGAACACGACGGAAAGGGAGGCATGATGGAAGAATTTTCCGGCAAATTACTCGTCCAGCAGGAACCGGACGCCTCTTCCTTCCCGAACGGCGGAATCCGCAACACCTTCGAAGCACGCGGATACAGTGCCTGGGATCCTTCTTCACCTGTTTTCGTGGTTGATGACACCTTGTGCATTCCTACCGTTTTCATCGCCTATACCGGTGAATCACTTGACTATAAAGCTCCTCTGCTGAAGGCTCTTCATGCCGTCAACAAGGCCGCCGTTGCCGTATGCCGTTATTTCGATCCGGAAGTAAAGAAAGTCGTTTCCTATCTGGGATGGGAACAGGAATACTTCCTGGTTGACGAAGGTCTGTATGCTGCCCGTCCCGACCTGTTACTGACCGGACGTACCCTGATGGGACACGAAGCATCGAAGAACCAGCAGCTTGAAGACCACTATTTCGGAGCCATTCCTGCCCGTGTGGCCGCCTTTATGAAGGATCTGGAAATCCAGGCACTCGAACTGGGTATTCCTGTCAAAACCCGTCACAACGAGGTTGCTCCGAATCAGTTTGAGCTGGCCCCGATCTACGAAGAATGTAATCTGGCCGTTGACCACAACATGCTGATCATGTCGCTCATGCGCAAGATTGCACGTTCACACGGATTCCGCGTGTTGCTGCACGAGAAACCTTTCAAGGGTGTCAACGGTTCGGGCAAGCATAACAACTGGTCACTGGGAACCGATACGGGTGTCCTGCTGATGGCTCCGGGAAAGACCGCCGAAGAAAACCTTCGTTTCATCACCTTCGTGGTTAATACCCTGATGGCCGTCTATCGCCACAACGGTCTGCTTAAAGCCTCTATCATGAGTGCCACGAATGCCCATCGTCTGGGAGCCAACGAAGCACCTCCTGCCATCATCTCTTCTTTCCTGGGAACTCAGCTGAGCAAGGTGCTCGACCACATGGAAGAAAGTGCCGCCGACGAACTGGTGAGCCTGGGAGGAAAGCACGGCATGAAGCTGGATATTCCCCAGATTCCGGAACTGCTCATTGACAATACCGACCGTAACCGTACTTCACCTTTTGCTTTCACTGGTAACCGGTTCGAGTTCCGCGCCGTCGGGTCGGAAGCCAACTGTGCGAGCGCAATGATTGCCCTGAATACCGCAATGGCCGAACAGTTGACGGATTTCCATCAGGAAGTAGAGCGCCTGATCGGAGAAGGTGAGCCCAAGGTTTCGGCCATCATCCGGGTACTCCGCCGTTACATCAAGGAATGCAAACCTATCCGTTTCGACGGCAACGGTTATAGCGAGGAATGGAAGGCCGAAGCCGCCCGCCGCGGACTGGATTGCGAAACGAGCTGTCCGGTGATCTTCGACCAGTATCTGACTCCCGAAAGCGTACGGATGTTTGAATCTACCGGCGTAATGACCCGCAAGGAACTGGAAGCCCGCAATGAGGTGAAATGGGAAACCTATACCAAGAAAATCCAGATCGAGGCCCGTGTGCTGGGCGACCTGGCCATGAACCATGTGGTACCCGTTGCCATTGAATACCAGACACGTCTGATCGACAATGTCTATAAGATGAAACAGCTTTTTGCCGAAGATGAATCAGCCCGTCTTTCTTCTGAAAACGTGGCCATCATCCGTGAGATAGCTGCCCATACGGCTTACATCAAGGAGCATGTAGATGCCCTGATTGAGGCTCGCAAAGTGGCTAACCGGATTGAGACGGAACGCGAAAAAGCCGTAGCTTATCACGATACCGTGGCTCCGATGCTGGAGGAAATCCGCTATCACATTGACAAGCTGGAACTGATTGTCGACAATCAGATGTGGACTTTGCCGAAATATAGAGAACTGCTGTTTATACGATAAGCCGACAGGAATAAACTCTGATCTTTTTTACATGACTGTTGGTGTGGGGGCAGGCTGTTGTGAAACAGTTTGTCCCTTTTGTGTTCTTTCTTTCCGGCCTGAGAGTGCTGGACCTCTTTCCTCTGCCTTGTTTCCCAACAAATCTTAAAATACCCCGGCCGTAGCGAACCTTTACTTTCCTTTGGAAGTTGTTTTCTTCATCGGTAAATGTTTCAAATCTGAATATCTAAAAAAACGCCCATGAAGATCTCCGTGCTAACCTTTGTCCTCCGTGCAATCCTTGTAGTTGCCATTTTTGTATGTGGATCGTGCAGTACACCCTTTCCCTCGGAATCATCAGGTCCGGCAGGTTCCGGATATGTGAAGTGGTCCATTGTTTCCGATCTTTCACGGGCCCGGCTTGAGACGGACGGTAGGGGAGAGTTCGTTCCGGGCGATACGATTGTGGTCAGTGCCCACAATGTCACTTCCGGTCTGGTCCGCCGTTATGTCCTTCATCTGGAATCCGATGGCTGGAAGCCGTTTGTTCCCTGGAGTGAAGTGGGAAACGGAGAAGTGATTTTTACGGCCTGGCATGCCTCTCCTTCCGGAAGGCTGGTGAATGATGCCGGAGATTCAGAGTCCTCTTATGTCCACCGGATCGAGACACAACAGGACGGTGAAGGATATTTCCGTTCGGATCTTCTGGTGGCACGGACACATGTACAGGCAGGCGAAACGGTTGCTTTATGTTTCGGACATGCGCTTCACCGGTTGCGTATCCGGCTGGAATCTCCCGACGGGTCTTTCGACGGGCATCAGATTGCCGCCGGAGAAATCAGAGTCCGCACAGCCTGCCGGATTCCTTTCGATTTGTCGGAAGGAACATCGGGCGAGCCTGCCGGATATCAGTGGGTCACTCCGTTGAAGGAATCAGACAACACGTGGACTGCCTTGTTGTGTCCTCAGGAGGCCGGTGACCTGCGTTCTGAGGATTGGATACAGATTCGCATCGGCGACAAGGAACTGGCCATGCCTTTACCGGAGTCGCTGGCAGGGCAGCCGTTGGAGAGGCTGGAAGCCGGAAAGGAGATTGTTTACCGCATCCGTCTCCGGAAGGAAGCAGAGCCTGATGCTTTTTCCGGAACTACCCGCTGGGTGTATGGCATCAAGGAACCGCTTCCTGAACAATGGAATGCCGACCTTACCCAGCTGAAATGGACGGATGGTTGCGGGTGGTTTGACTGTAACAAGGTGAATCCGTCGGGGATTACTTCCGGAGATGACGGACTGATGTGCTGGGCAGCTTCAGCTTCAAATCTGATTCATTGGTGGCTGGCACAAAATGCCGGTACGGAAGCTGTCAGGGCTTATCAGGGGCCGGAGGCAGTACCGTCCAACATGTTGCACAGTCAGGTTTTCCAGCTTTACAAGAATCATTTTCCCAACCGGGGAGAGTATCCGTTGAAAGCCGTCAACTGGTTCTTTAACGGAGTATTCCAGAAGCGGGTTTATGAAACAGATCCCGTGGATCCGTCTGCCGGCTTTTTCCGCTCCTGGCTGGGAACGAATTCTTTGGGAAAAGAATACTCGAATTACGAATTGACGCGTGATGGGTTTAACCGTATCGTTAAGCATGCATTGTCTTCCGGACAAGGTATGATGTTCGTTATCAATCTGGGCAAAAACTGGTCAACGCATGCCGTTACCCTATGGGGCGTTTCATTCGACAAATCGGGGCTGGCAGATACCTTATATATGGTGGACAACAACGACGGACGCTATGATGCACGCGGCACGATCCGTGCCATGAAGGTGAAATATTTGCCTTATTCCAGTTCGAATTCCGAACTTTATCCCTATGTGCCCAACAGTCTGGGTGATTTTACCATCCGCATAGAATCTCTTTGTACGTTAAGTTTGGGCCGGGAATGGATAAAATAGGCCATTGTGTAACTTGCCTGAAAATAGAAACTTATATGTCCGGAAAAAACGCCGAAACGTTTTCATTGATTCGTTTCGGCGTTTTCACTGAAAGCCCGAAACGTTTTTTTAAAAGCCCGAAGCCTTCTGGAAACCCTGCCGGAATCGTGCGGTCGTTGGGGGCAAATTATGCGGTCGTTGAGGCTGAATCGTGCGGTCGTTGGGGCCGGATCGTGCGGTCGATTTTAAGGGCTTGTTTGTTCTTGTGACTTTTGTTAGTAGAAGTTTGAAATAATATTATATAAAAGGAGGCATACATATTTTTATTTAAAATATGATTGTAATAAATGAATGAATAAATTAGATTTTTCACGAATTTATAATATGATGTGGCTAGTAAATTCAAGAAATAAAAAAATAGAAGACTTAGAATATTATTGTTAAACTATAAAAAAAGAAGAATTTAATTTTATTTGAAAATCCTTTTTTACTATTGAAACTAAGGAAAACAAGTAAAAATAAAATAATATTGCAAAATTTAGTTACTTTTGTAATCGGATAGAGAGTATTATATCTAAAATATAATAAAAATAATAAGAAAGATTATACTCATCAAGTATTTGAAAACATGAGAAAGTTAATTTTTATACTTGATATAATATGATGAGGGCTTAATTATTATGTGCTTCATTGTTGATATTTTTGTATGAAAATTTTCTATGATCTCTTAATTAGAGACGATATTGTGTTTTCGTTTTTTTTCTGTGATCATTTAGTATATTTATAACATAAATATTTCTGGTTTAATAAACAGAGATTAATGTCTTGTATTATGGGACAGAAACTACATAACCGCATCGAAATTTGGAAGAAACTGTTACTTGATTTTGGTAAAAGAAACAGGTTGATAAACTTTCTTGAAGGAAAGCGTAATAGTGTAAAGATTATAATGCCTTCTTTTGATAGATTGTGGGAACTTATTGTAAATGAACAAGAAGTTGTATTTCCATATGCAAGAAAGGTACAAGTTAGTGATGAAGGAGAAGAGATTTATGAAACTATTATTAAGGGTGATCTTGAATCAGATCGATCTATCGGAGATCTTCAAAAAACATTAAAATCTCTGCGATATAAAGCTAATACTTCAATCGAAGAACAGGGTATAAATACTTTATATCTTACTTTTGGCATGCTTAAATGGAAAGAGCGTGACGATTCATCTCAAGTATTTTCTTCTCCTGTAATTTTGGTTCCAGTAAGACTTCTAATAGAATCAATAACATCTCCATATCGTTTAGTCTTATATGATGATGATATTGTTATAAATCCAACATTGTCACATAAATTGGAAAATGATTTTGGAATTATTATGCCAGAGTTTGATTCCATTCATGATTCCCCTTCTGAATATATAGAAAATTTACTTCATAATGTAGAAAATAAAGGTTGGGATGTTGAAAAAACTATGCATTTAGCAAATTTATCTTTTCTAAAAATCAATATGTATAAAGATTTGGAAAGAAATGAGGAAAAGTTAAATGCAAACTCTGTAATTGCAGCACTTGTTGGTGAGCAAGATTCAATTCAAGTTTCTGCAGAATTTAATAATTTTGATCATGATAAGAATATACGTCCTATTGATACTTTTCAAGTGGTAGATGCTGATTCAAGTCAGCAAGATGCTGTACTTTTATCAAAAAAGGGGGTTAGTTTTGTTTTACAAGGTCCTCCGGGTACAGGAAAGAGTCAAACTATTACAAATATTATTGCAGAAGCTATTGCTGAAGGGAAAAAGGTATTGTTTGTATCAGAAAAGATGGCAGCATTACAAGTGGTGTATAATCGTTTGGCAAGTGTAGGTTTGGCTGATTTTTGTTTTACACTTCATAGTCATAAGGCTAAGAAGAAGGAGATATTACGTGAACTTGCTAATTCTATTAATATTGATCGAACTCGGGTTAGAGATGAAGCTTTGATTCAGCTTGATCTCTTGGAGAGAAAAAGAAATTTACTTAATAAGTATCAGGAAGAACTTCACACTCCAACTTCAGGTTTAAATATTTCTATATATTGGGTTAATGGAAAATTAGCAAAATTAGAGAATGTACCAGATGTCGTTTTCTCTATATCAGATGTTAATACTGTTACAACTTCTATTCTTAATGAAAGAATATATCTACTTAATGAATTGTCTAAAACTATTGGTAAGCGGAGCGAGGATTATTTACATAATGTTTGGCATGACTCTTCTGTCAAATTTTTATCTAACGCACTGAGACATGAGATCGATTCAAATGTAGCCATAGCTGTCCCTTTAATGAAAGATTTAGCAGAGCAACATTCTTTTGTTTGTTCTAAGTTGGGGGTTAATTTAGAATCATCTTTGATAGGTGTAGATGATCTTATATCCATTTTATCTTTTGCTTCAAAATCTCCATTTATTCCAATAGAATGGGTTATGGAATCCTCTAATATAGATGTTTTAATAGATTATGCGCATAAATATAAAAAGCAAGTAGAGCAAATAGTTAAAACATCCAATGAGTTAAAAAGTAAATTTTATGATATTTCTTTAGATTATGATGTAGCTAAGCGCAAAGATCTCTTATGTTCTTTAATGAGTCAACTTCAAGCATATATAAATGGAGAAAGTAAAAATTGGATCTCTCAAAATGTAAAAAATGTAAATGAAGAAATCAAATTAATTAGTAATAATATAGACTTATTATTTGAGGAGGCTAAAATTATATCTTCCAAACTTGGCGTATTTATGCCTAATACATTGGAACAGATAATTTTATTTGCCAAATTTATGCAAATATTGGTAGATATTTGTGATGTACGTCCTACTCAAACATGGTTTAATAGCAATGATTTGATTCGTATTAAATCAAATATTGAAATTCACAGGTCTTTACATGATTCAGTATTAGAATTAAAGAAAAGTATTTTATCTCGTTTCGATAAAGAAATTTTTGAATGGGATTTTTACCCTGTTTTACAGAGATTTAGAGGCGAATATAAATCATTTTTTAGAGCTATCAATGGCAGATACCGTAGAGATATAAAGCAACTTAAATCCTTTTTGTCAAAAGGGGGAGAGTTATCTTATAATGATGCTCTCGAGGTGCTGAATGAACTTAAATGTTTTTCTGATAATCAGAATATTATTGTTGCAAATGAAAAATTATATACTGAAGATTATGGCAATTATTATTTAGGTGAAAATACACAATGGAGTTTGTTAGCCAATGATCTTGAGAAATTTGGAAACTTCGTATGTTATTCACATATGATAAATTTGCAATTGCAAAATTTGATTGTTCATGGAAACTTGCCTATTTCTGATATCGCGCAATTTATTACTCATTATTTAGCATTGAATATAGATTCCTCTTTTGAACAGTTAAGATCTATCTTAAAATGTGATTTTAATAAGACAACTCAGTGGGAGGATATTAGGACATGTGTAGAGAAGATAAATTCTATATCTACTGAGTTTATTTTAAAATATCAAGATATAATGAGTATGAGGAAATCAAATTGTTGCTATGAATCAGTTATATCTGATTTGGATTTACTTATATCTCTTAATATCTTAAATGAAGAGCTGGTAAAACAACAGAATTTTATATATAGTTTATATAAGGTTTATTACAATGGTATAGAAACAGATTGGGAAAAGTTAATAGAAGCTTTGAATTATGCTGCTGAGTTTAGAAATCTTATAGTCTTATATGATTTACCAGAATCTTTAGTGAAGAACATATGTGAAAATGGTAATATTATATCATATTGTGGTGATGAAAGTATAATAATGTCTAAGAGAAGAGATGCTTTGCAGGAAACTATAATGTGGTTTGTGTCTCTTTTTAATAATGGGAAAGACTTTTATCGATATAATATCCTTGATCTTGCAAATAAAATGTCTTTATGTAAAGATAAAAAGTATTTGTTAGAGGAGTGGGTGGATTATTGTTCTAATAGGGAGAAATGTGATAATGCAGGACTTAAAGAATATGCAGATAAGGTTGAAGAGTTAGGAATAGATTCTAATTATATTGTTGATTCATATCTTAAGAGATTCTATCGTTTATGGTTGGATGCTGTATTGCCGAATTTTCCAGCGGTACAAAACTTTAGAGGGCGAATACAAGAACAAACTATTAATGAATTTTGTGAATTAGATAAAGGGCAATTTAAAATCGCACAAGCGAGAGTTAGAGAACGTGTGTTGAGTAGAATACCTGACTTTAATTCGATAAATGGAGCGAGAGATGAGATTGCTATATTAAAAAGAGAGCTTAATAAGCAAAGACGATTGATGCCTTTACGTAAACTTTTTATGGCAATACCGAATCTTGTGACTTCGCTTCGGCCTTGTTTTATGATGTCGCCATTATCTGTTAGTGTATTTCTTGAGGCCCAGAGTTATGAGTTTGATTTGGTTATCTTCGATGAGGCTTCTCAAGTACATACTGAAGATGCTATAGGTGCGATTATGCGTGGCAAACAGGTTATAATTGTGGGTGATACTAAGCAGTTACCACCAACAAGCTTCTTTTCTACATCTCTTAATGATGAGGATTTTGATATTGATCCAGATGACATAATTGAAGATAGTGATGCTGGAGCATATGAGTCTATTTTGGATGAAGCTGTAGCTATTTTACCAGAGCGTAGTTTAAGATGGCATTATCGAAGTCGACATGAACACTTAATAGCATTTTCAAATATTAAAATTTATAATAGTCAATTGATTACTTTTCCGTCTTCAACAGAAAGTGCCCCAGATTATGGTGTTGAGTATATATATGTGAAAGATGGTGTGTATGATAGGAGTGGAAAGAAGAATAATATTGTTGAGGCTAGAAAGGTTGCGGATTTAGTATTTGAGCATTTTAGGAAATATCCTAATCGTTCTCTTGGAGTTGTTACTTTTAGTGAGGCTCAACAAAATGCAGTAGATACTGTTATTCGTCAAAAGCGATTACAAAATCCTTACTTTGATAAATTCTTTGTTGAAGATAAAGATAACTCTTTCTTCGTGAAAAATCTTGAAAATGTACAGGGGGATGAGCGTGATACTATTATTTTTAGCATTGGTTATGCAAAGGATAGCAAAGGTATAATGTATATGAATTTTGGACCATTAAGTCGTGAGGGGGGATATCGTCGTCTTAATGTGGCTATTACACGCGCCAAATATAATGTAAAATTAGTAGGCTCTATAGTCCCTAATGATATTGATTTGGATAAAGTTTCTTCAGAGGGAGTGAAGATGCTTCGTTCATATATTGAGTTTGCTCAACAAGGCATCATTGCATTAGAAAAAGATTTTATATTTAATAATAATTTAGAATTTGACTCTCCGTTTGAAGAAGCCGTATATGATTTTCTGCAATCAAAAGGATATAATGTAGTGACTCAAGTGGGGTGTTCTGGTTTTCGTATTGATATGGCTGTTAAACATCCTGTACAAAGTGGTAAATTTGTAATTGGTATTGAGTGTGATGGTGCAATGTATCATAGCTCTCGTACAGCTCGTGAACGGGATAGATTACGTCAAACTATACTTGAAGATATGGGTTGGACAATTTATCGTATATGGTCAACTGATTGGATAAAGGATCAAAAGACAGAAGAAGAAAAATTGATAAATGCGATTGAAAGGGCCTTGGGACGTGCAGTAATAGAATATGACAATAACTTAGCCAATAATGGTAATAATGTAGTTAATACAATGGCTCCTATCATAGAAATAGAGGAGAAAGTAAAATCTTCAGAATTTACTGATATAGGCTATGGTTTTGATTTATATAAACGTGTGTATCCTTTAAATATAATTGATGAATATGGAAATGTAAGGAAAGGATATGATATAGCATGGGATATAATTTCAGTAGAGCAACCTATTCATTTTGAAGAATTGTGCAGACGTATTGCACCTGCGTATGGTCGTCAAAAAGCAACATCTGTAGTTCGTGATGAGGTTAGATATCTTTTTCGCACTCATTTAAAAGATATGATTAGTGAGGATAAAGATGGATTTATTAGAATAAAAGATTTTAAAGATATTAGAGTGCGTATACCTAATCCTGATGATGATTATTTACGTTCTATTATATATATATGTGATGATGAATTAGCCTTAGCAATGAAAACAATTGTTCAGCATAGTTTTGGTATAACACCAGATGATTTGTTTATCGTAACGGCGCGAGAGTTTGGATTTAAGCGTACGGGAGAGAATATAATTTCTTCTTTGCGTAAAGTATATCAGCAAATGTTGAGAAATGGTGATGTAGGTGAAGTTGATGGTAAAGTTCAGGTTAATTAAAATCTAAAAAAGTGCAGTTAAAGCAGAAAAGAGATTTACAAATAGATATAAATATCTATTCTTTTAAAGGAAGAGAATAGAGAAAACAGCTTGAGTTGATTCTTTCAGATCATGAAAAGAGATTTTTCAACATTCCGTCAAAGGACTTTCAAATGCTGAGATTGTGTAAAATCTCTTTATAGATATTAATATTGTCAAGTTCCACAAGAAGAAACTTTTTTGAGAAACTACATGTAGAAAATATCAATGATTCTGTGAGCATCGCAACTAATCTGAGGTTGATTTAGAAAGGCGATTAGGACTTAAGCTAAATAGCTAGTAGAGGTTGTGAGATGACGTAGTTTTCTATTTTCTTCTGTCTGTGCCAGATGATTGTTTTATCGTGGCATTTATTTATTCGGTTTATATCAATAAAGGTAAAATGCCAAAAGTAAAATAATCGATAACATACTTTAATGGTATTTTCTATCGTTTCGTTTAGACGTTTCATAGAGTGAAGGGAATTTGCACATCCTTTTCGATGATACCTATAATGGCTCATGAAAGGTTTATATAATAAATTAATGGTAAGCATCGTAAGCATTCGAAGAAATGCACCTTTTACACTTTGAGGTTTGGTTGTAGCTTTGCGGCAGTGAATACAATCAAA